>ERZ1034710.101-NODE-101-length-39590-cov-8.052257_pt1 | contig 39590 bp, 19 predicted proteins | sample MGYA00520597_ERZ1034710 | MGnify/ENA primary metagenome ERZ1034710 (study PRJEB33766, sample SAMN09781714) | gut metagenome | biome: gut microbiome | host: Homo sapiens | place: Madagascar | study: EMG produced TPA metagenomics assembly of the PRJNA485056 data set... | reverse complement strand
AGATGCAGCAGGCTGCCAAGCAGTGTGACGGTATCCTTAAAGATATAGAGTTTATTCATTTATCCGAATACCGTAATCTTTTGGTAATGAACAGGGAAGCAAGCGTGCTGGACTGCACAGTACAGCCGCCGCACGAAAGTGTAGGCGAGGATGTAAACGAGCTGCTGCAGGAGCTGCGTAGCCAATCTCTGTCCATTAACTATTTTTTGCAGGAGTCGGCAAAAAGGCTGCAGCCCTTTGCCCGCGACGGCCTGCAGTACATCCTCTATCCCTGGGGCCCTTCAGCCCGTCAGGTGCTCCCTTCCTTTGACAGTCTGCACGGACTGCGCGGCGGGGCGGTGTGCAAGGCGGAGATTGTCATCGGCATTGCCAAAGCCTTGGGCATGGATGTAATAACACCGCCGAATGCAACCGGCGATGTGGACACTGATATTATGGCGAAGGCCGAAGCAACACTTGCTATGCTGCAGGAGGATGATTTCGTTATTGCGCATTTCAACGGCAGTGACGAGGCTGCCCACCGTTATGATTATCAGGCTAAGGCTGATTTTATCAGCAGAATAGATACCCAGTTTTTACAGACCATAGCAGCAAAGTATCATGAACCACTGAAGCTCGTCATCTGCGGCGACCACGTTACCAGCTCGGTAACAGGTAAGCACGGTGACGGCTGCACGCCTGTGATTGCAGGCTATCTTAATACCACAGGTCACAGTATCCGGCTGCAAAGCTACCGTGACATACTGGATTTTTTGATGAAAGAGAGTGATTAAAGTGGCAAAAGCACTTATGATAGTAGGTACCATGTCAAATGCAGGCAAGAGCCTGGTAACAGCAGGTTTATGCCGTGTATTCAATCAGGACGGCTACAAGGTAGCACCGTTCAAATCCCAGAACATGGCGCTGAATTCCTTTATCACCGCCGAGGGTGCGGAAATGGGACGTGCGCAGGTTGTGCAGGCTGAAGCAGCCAACATTGAGCCCAGCGTACTGATGAATCCTATTCTGCTGAAGCCTACCAGCGACAGCGGTTCCCAGGTTATTGTCAACGGCGAAGCAATCGGTACCATGAAGGCCGGCGAATATTATGCAATGAAGCATACCTTGCGCCCGGAGGTACAGAAGGCGTTTGATACGCTGGCTTCCAAATTCGATATCGTCTGCATCGAGGGTGCAGGTAGCCCGGCGGAAATTAACATCAAAAAGGACGATTTTGTCAACATGGGCATGGCTAAAATGGCCAAGGCTCCTGTGCTGCTGGTAGCAGATATTGACCGTGGCGGCGTTTTCGCTTCCATCTACGGCACGCTGATGCTGCTGGAGGACGACGAAAGAGCCATGGTTAAGGGTGTTATCATCAACAAGTTCCGCGGTGACGTAGAAATCCTGCGCCCCGGCCTGAAGATGATCGAAGATAAAACAGGCGTGCCTATCGTAGGCGTGCTGCCGATGCTGAAGGTTGATATCGAGGACGAGGACAGCCTCTCCGAGCGTATCAGCGGCCGCAGCGAGGTTAAGCTGGTTGATATTGCGGTTGTACGTATTCCGCGTATGTCAAACTATACAGACTTCAACGTATTTGAGCTGATTCCCGGCGTATCCCTGCGCTATGTAACAAGTGTACGCGAGCTGGGCCAGCCGGATATGATTATTATCCCCGGTACCAAAAATACCACCGGCGACCTGAAATGGCTGCGCCAGAGCGGTATGGAGGCTGCTATTTTGAAGCATGCTAACAGCGGTACCGTAGTGTTCGGTGTCTGCGGCGGTTATCAGATGCTTGGCAAGCAGATTTCCGACCCGTACGGTGAAGAGGACGGCACAGGCAAGGCTAACGTTACTCCCGGCATGGGTCTGCTGGACATCGAAACAACCTTTATTGAAAAGAAACGTACCATCCAGATGGCCGGCAAATTCGGTCAGGTACAGGGCATCTTCTCCGCACTGAGCGGTTTGCCTCTCTATGGCTATGAGATTCACTCTGGCGTAACCGAATTCCCTGAGGAGAAGGCACTGACCTCTATCAGCCCGATTCACGAAAACGGTGAAATTATGGCCGAGGGCTCGCAGAACACCGAGGGCAAGCTCAATGTTTACGGTACCTATGTACACGGCGTCTTTGACGGCGATGGCATTGCCGTGAAGATTGTGGAAGCGCTGCTGGCCAAGAAGGGTAAAAAGATGGAGGATATCCAGACCATCAACTTTGCGGAATATAAACGTCAGCAATATGATATTCTTGCCGACAGCATCCGTGAAAACCTGGATATGAAGAAAATTTATGAGATTTTGGAAGCAGGTGTCTAAATGAAAGACGGTGGACTGATTCATATTTACTGTGGCGATGGCAAGGGAAAAACTACCGCTGCTATGGGCTTGTCAATCCGCTGCGCAGGCCATGGCAACCATGTGCTGATAGTGCAGTTCCTCAAAAGCAGACCGACAGGCGAGCTTGCGAGCCTGGCACTGCTGCCGAATATTGAGGTAATGCGCGGCAAGGAAACCAAGAAATTCACCTTCCAGATGAACGATGAGGAAAAGGCAGAGGTTAAGCGCGAGCATATGGTGCTTTTCGACAAGGTTAAGCAAAAATGCGCCAACGAGCATATTGATCTGCTGATTTTCGACGAAATCATCGGTGCCTGCAACACCGGCGTTTTTGACCAGGCTGCTTTAGTAGAATTCCTGAAGAACAAGCCGCAGGAGCTGGAGGTTGTTATGACAGGCCGTAATCCGGCGCCTGAGCTGGTGGAGCTGGCTGATTATGTATCTGAAGTCTGTATGCGCAAGCACCCCTTCAAAAGAGGTATTCCGGCGCGTGTAGGCATTGAAAAATAAGGCTTCGGCCTTGCAGCATATGTTAAGAAAGGTAGTGTAAAATAATGCATTTACAAAATGTTTTACCCGCTGACATTGAAAAACGTAGTATGGAAATTATCGGCGAGGAGCTGGGCCAGATCCGTATCGACCCCGAGAAGATTGATATCGTTAAGCGTGTTATCCATACCTCCGCTGATTTTGATTATGCCCGCAATATGCTGTTTTCCGACGGCGTAGTAGAGAAGGCGCTGGCTGCACTGCAAAAGGGTGCTACCATCGTTACCGATACCAACATGGCCTGCACCGGCATCAACAAAATGGGCCTGGGCAAGCTGGGCGCAAAGGCTGTCTGCTTCATGGCAGATCCCGATGTTGCAGCACGCGCTAAGGAAGCAGGCTCCACCAGAGCCGCTGCCTGCATGGAAAAGGCCTGCACCATCGAAGGCCCGGTAATTATTGCTGTAGGCAACGCACCGACCGCACTGGTTCGTCTGGACGAGCTAGTTAAGGAAGGCAAGATTAAACCGGAGCTGGTTATCGGCGTTCCTGTAGGCTTTGTAAATGTTGTGGAATCCAAGGAAATCATCATGAAGACCGGTATTCCTTATATTGTTGCCCGCGGCCGCAAGGGTGGCAGCAACGTTGCCGCAGCAATCTGCAATGCGCTTATCTATAAGCTGACACGTAAATAATTGTAAGTAATTAAGAATGATTATAGCTGAAATCGTAGCTAAAGATACAATTTCAGAGCCAAATTTTGACAAAATAGTAAAATTATTTTCAATTACTTGACAAATCAGTTTATATGTTATAGGATAAATTCTGTAACGTATGACTGCTGATTCATTGATGAAACAGTGCTTTTTTAGCACTGTTTTTTTCAAGCGTTGCAAAGCTGTTAGAAAATTAGAAAGAATAGCAATATTAACTTGATTCTTACGGTTTTGTGTGATAAAATAAAACGAAGGTATTTTTAGATTATGGACACTACAGTTAATAACTATCCGGAAAGGTTTTTAACTTATCTGGAGGTTGAAAAAAATTGTTCTCAGCATACGATTGAAAGCTATCAAAAGGATTTGGCTGCCTTTGCGGAGTTTATGCTGCGCAGAAACAAGCAGAATTTTTTCTGGCAGCAGACAGGTCCTTTGGATGTGCGTGGCTATCTCGCAGAGCTTAACGAAAAGCAGTATGCGCGCAGGACGATTGCCCGCAGGATATCTGCACTGCGTTCCTTTTTTAAATACCTTGTGCGTGAAGCGGTTATTGAATATAGTCCGCTGACAAAGGTGCGCACACCAAAGTTGGAAAAAAAGCTGCCGGCTTTTTTGGACGAAATTGAAATTAACGAGCTGTTGGCGATGCCCGATAAAAGTAAGGTATTGGGTGTTCGCGACCAAGCGGTGCTGGAGATGCTTTATGCTACCGGCTGCCGTGTATCCGAGCTGGTAGGGCTTACTCTTGAAAGAGTAGACCTGAGCAACCGCTTCGTGCTTCTGCTCGGCAAGGGTAATAAGGAAAGGGTTGTGCCGGTAGGCCACACCTGCTGTGCTGCGTTAAGCACATATTACCATGTACGACAGCAGCTGATGCTTCAATATCAGCAGGAGCATGACTTCATTTTCGTCAATAACCGTGGTGGTAGGCTCACGGACCGCAGTGTAAGGCGTATTTTAGAGAAATATATAAATATGCTGGCTATCCATAAAAATGTCAGCCCGCATACTATACGCCATTCCTTCGCAACGCATCTTTTAGAGCATGGTGCCGATTTGCGTTCGGTACAGGAGCTTTTAGGACATGCGAATTTGTCAACAACGCAGATTTACACGCACGTTTCAAATGAACATGTGACGAATGTTTACAAGAAGAATCATCCAAGAGCATAATTTTTTTTAGGAGGGCAAATCATGAAATTGTTGGAAAAGACCAGAAAGATTAACAAGCTTTTACAAAAAGGAGATAAGGTTGAGTTTAACGCTATTGCAAAGTTGTTGCGTGACGTTATTGAAGCAAACACCTATATTGTCGGCCGTAAAGGCGGCGTAAAGGGTTATGCGCTGATTCACGAGTTTGAATGCGATATTATGCGTGAGCAGGTTCTTGACGATATGCGTTTCCCTGAGGATTATCTGGGCTTTATTATGAGCGTTAAGGAAACGCTGGCCAACATTCCTCATCAGAATCAAAACTGTTCCTTTGTTGCTGATACAAAATGCATTTTTAACGGTAAGATGACTACTGTTGTACCTATTTATGGCAATGGCGAACGCCTTGGTACCCTGATTGTTGCTAAATATGATGCGGAATTCGATGATGATGATTTGCTGCTGGCTGAATATGCTGCTACTGTTTTGGGTGTTGAAATTCTGCATGACCGCGAAGCAGTTGTTTCCGAAGAAATCCGCAAGAAGGCTACTGTACAGGTTGCTTTCTCCACCTTGTCTTATTCCGAGCTGGAAGCTATTGTAAACATTATGGGCGAGCTGAATGGCAACGAAGGCCTGCTGGTTGCTTCGAAGATTGCTGACCGCGTTGGCATTACCCGTTCCGTTATCGTTAATGCATTGCGTAAATTTGAAAGTGCCGGCCTGATTGAGACCAAATCCCTGGGCATGAAGGGCACCTATATCCGCGTACTGAATCCGATGCTGTTTGAAGAACTGAAGAAGAGATCCTAAGATTTTTGTAAAGCTTATATATAAATGACATAGCCTGTCTGTTGTAACTGTTGTTGCAGCTGGCAGGCTTTCTTGTAAATGTGAATTAAATGGCGCTGCTGGCAGCCGCAACTATCGGTTGCGGCAAGGATGAGCCGAAGCTCAACAATAGCGATATCCTTAAGCAGAAAATGCCTGCTACCTGACGGCTTACTGGAGTTTTTGTTAATTTAAAACTTTTCTAATAATTCTTGACATTATCACGATTATTTGTTAATATAAGACCGTAAGATTTTGCACACCTGCCTGGAGCATGGTCACTGCAGCGTCACGAACGCCTTATGTATTATTGAGTAGTACATAAGGCGTTTTTTATTCAGAAGGGAGCTAAAGTAATGCAGACAAATGAATCAAGTCAAGACAGTGAAATCAAGCATGTCATCCGTAGCCTATGTATGATGAACAACAGGTTTATGAATTTCATGCTTGATGACAACAAAGAAGCAGCGCAGGTTTTCTTGCGCATTATCCTGGGAGATGATAAAATTAAAGTGAAGAATGTCAGAATACAGAGCTTTATTCAAAATATCTACGGACATTCTTCGCAACTGGATATTTTAGCGCAGGATAGCAAAGGACGTTATTTTAACGTAGAGGTGCAGAGAAGCGATGAAGGCGCACCTGCAAGACGCGCCAGATTTTACAGCAGTATCCTTGATACACACTTCCTGCAGCCTGGTAAGCTCTACGAAGAGCTGCCGGATACCTACGTAATATTTATCACAGAAAATGACGTCTTGCACGATAATCTGCCACTGTATAATATCAGGCGCAGAATCGATGAAAATGCGAAATGCTTTGAAGATGGTTCGCACATTATCTATGTTAACAGCCAACGTCGAGATGATACAGCGCTTGGTAAACTGATGCAGGATTTATATTGCACAGAGCCAAAGAATCTGCATTACCATGAATTTGCCGAGCGCATGGAGTTTTTGAAATATAGCAAGGAGGGTGAAGCAAAAATGACTGACGTAATTGAGGAATATGCTGCAAGAAAGGCTGAAGCAGCAGCAAAGGCAGTTGAAGCAAAAATGACTGACGTAATTGAAGAATATGCTGCAAAAAAGGCTGAAGCAGTGGCAAAAGAGGCAGCTAAAAAGACTGCACAGGCACGTAACGTTGAATTGGCTAAAGAGCTTTTGAGCGAAGGTGAAAGTATTGAAAGAACAGTCCGTCTTTCTAAACTTTCAGAAGCAGAGGTGCGTGAACTGGCCTCAAAACTGAGTGCGTAATATAACAACAAAGCTCCCCGATACGGTCGTATCGGGGAGCTGTTTTTAGTGTGCAAGCTTTTGGCCAACAGCAAAGGCCAGCGAGTTATTGACGAACTGGTTCAGGCTGATGCCCTCACGTTCGGATTCTTCGGCCAGCAGGCGGTGCAGTGTTTTGGGTACACGCACTACGAACCTGCCGCTGAAGCGAGGCTTCATATTTGGCTCATTGATGGGCAAACCGCGGTCGAGCATATCAATAATCCATTCACGTTTAGCATCCTGCAGATTTGTATAAGCTTCTTCGACTGTTTCACCATCAGTCATACAACCGGGGAGCAGGGGGATGCAGGCGAGATAGCCGCCGCCTTCATCTTCGGGAATAACGCTGATTTCAGAAGCATAATTTAAAGATAAGTAGTAATTTAAATCTTTTTTCATGTTAAATCACTCTCCTTTCTGAATATTATCAATTAAATTTGCAATAATACGAGCATAGACTTTTTTAATTTTCCCATTATGGACTGGGATGCTCAAAGATTGCCGGTCTGAATAACGAATTTTAAAATGACTGCCACCACCAGTAGGCGGTTTAACTTCAGCTCCCAACTTTTCTAAAAGAGCTTTGGTCTGCTCCCAAGGCAAATCCTTGCCGTTGGCCAGAGCGCGGAGTTTTTTCTCGAGGGATGTCATAATATACCTTCTTTCTTTATGATACTATATATAGTATAAAATATCAACAAAAAAATGGCTGTTACGTACTTCATTACGAAATTCGTAACAGCCATTGAACACGTTCAGTGTTTAATGCTTAGAGCATATTTGGTTATTTTGCACTACCGAAGAGATACTTTCTTGATTCTAGGAACAGTGCAATTGCCAGAATGAAGAGTACAGAACCCAATGCAGCGGTAATGATATGAGCTGCCATGTTAGCGAAGATGATTTGTGCCAGTGCAACCAAAGTTACACAGAACATAAATGCCATCGGGATGAGAACCATCAGGTTATCACGGCCAACGCTCTTCAGCCATACACCAACAGCCAACAGGGAGAGGGCAGCCAACAGCTGGTTAGCAGCACCGAAGATCGGCCAGATGGTGAGGTAGGAGCCAAGGGACATATAACCGGACAGTACAACGGTAATCAGAGTAGCAACAAACGGGTTGGTGAGAACATTGCCTTGAGCTTCGCCGGTTTTCGGATCAACCTTAGTGAACAGCTCCTGGAAAATGAAGCGGCCCAGACGGGTTGCGGTATCCAGAGTAGTCATAGCGAAAGCGGAGATGGTCAGAGCAACGAAGCCTTTAGCTACGCCGAAGGAGAAGCCAAGCTTGGTCATGAAGGTACCAACGCCGTCAGCAAATACGTTTACAGGACCACCGTTTTTCAGCAGCTCGGTCAGCTTGTCGCCGCCAACATAGCCTACAGCAACAACTGCAACTACTGCCAGCACGCCTTCAAGCAGCATGGAGCCGTAGCCGATGAGCTTAGCATTGCCTTCGCTATCGAGCTGTTTGGAGGTAGTACCGGAGGATACCAGGGAGTGGAAGCCACTGATAGCACCGCAGGCAACGGTTACGAACAGCATCGGGAACATCGGGTTGGTGCCTTTGCCGGAAGGATCAAAGGTGGTGAATGCCGGCAGCTGCATGGAAGGCTGATAAATTGCGATACCAACCAGAGCGAATGCGATGCAGGCATACAGCAGGAAGGAGTTCAGATAGTCACGCGGCTGCAGCAGAATCCAGACAGGAGCGATGGAAGCAACGAAGATGTAAACCATCAGGATGCAAACCCATACGTTTTTGCTCAGGTGCAGCGGATACATGTTGCCGAGAGCAATTGCAACAACCAGCATGATAACACCGATAACGGTGCCGACGCCGAGGCTCAGGCCGCAGCGATATACGGAGAAGCCGAAGATAACAGCCAGCACGATGAACAGCAGAGAAGCGGTTGCAGCCTGCGGGCTTGCTACGAAGGTAGCGGCTACGATGTTAGCGAAAGCAGCGATAACAACCAGCAGAGTTACATATGCGAAAATGGAGAAGAGGAACTTGCCGCTCTTGCCCAGAGTTGCATCAATAATCTGGCCGATGGTTTTGCCGTCAAAACGGATGGAGGAGTACAGAGCACCAAAGTCGTGCACGCCGCCGAAGAAGATACTGCCGATTAAAATCCACAGCATTACAGGAACCCAACCGAATACAGCAGCGGTGATAGGACCAACGATAGGACCGGCACCGGCGATGGAGGAGAAGTGATGGCCCATCAATACAGCGGGCTTGGTCGGCATATAGTCGACGTTATCGCACAATCTCTCAGCCGGAGTCTTACGGGTAGGGTCAACACCCCACTTTTTACACAGCCAGGAACCATAGGTTACGTAGGCAACAAAGAAGATAACCATTGAGCCTACAAGCAACAATAAACCACTCATAAATAACATCCTTTCTTTCCCTTTTGCATCATTGCAAAATAAATAATTTAGAAAATAATAACTACTAGTGCACTCTATATCTCGTGTGCAACATAGAAATAGTATAACACATTTGCTTCTATTGTCAACGAATTGTCACAGAATTATTTATTAACTTAAAAAAAAGAAAAAGCTGTTAAGATTTGTACAGAATGTGCAAATACTTAACAGCTGTATACGATTTATTTTTTCCGTGGAGGAATAACTTGTCTAGTGTGACGCGACAAGCATTAAGCTTTGGCAAACTCAAAGAGCGCCTTTTCCTTGGTGCCTGCTTTGTTGCAATAAAGCCTCTGCGCCGGGATATCTACAATATATAAAGCCAGATCGGACCAGCCCTTCAGGGTGAAGCAGTAGTCCTTGTGCTGCCTGAGCTTCTGCAGGTCTGCCAGGGATTTTTCCTCAACGCCTTCCTCACAGATAAGCACGAGGGCATAGATGCTGCTCATGTGCTCGGTAGTGGTTTTGAGCGCCGCCATAGCTTCCTTGGTGAACTGCAGATAGGGCGCAGCCATTTCTGCATTGAGCTGCTTGTCGAAGCGTGCCGCATAAAGATATTCGTTGTGCTGCACACTGTAGGTCTTTAAATCAGGTATGATGAAATAGCCTTCGTCCGCAGCGTTCAGCTCTGCCGCAAGGACGAACGCCGGAGCCTTCGGCAAAGGCTTCTTATCGTAATAGTGAGCAAGACGCTGCTCCAATTGCTGTAAATATTCCTGTCCGTTCATTATTGCTTACTTCCTTTGTTATTCATGATCAATATTATCAGCAATCTGCAGGATACAGGCACAAAAACCCTGCTCCGGCTGATAGCAGTAAATGTTGAGCTGTTGGCCTATCTCCGGACTGTAATCGTGGATAAGATGTTTTGTTCCGTTGAGGGCCACATCAGCGTAGGTCACCAGCCATTTTTTGTCACCGTTGCGAAAAACCTCATAGAAAGAACGGTTTAGCATTTCTTCCACGGGAACTCCTTCAATGTGTGCCATTTCCTTATTGCAGTAACGGAAGACAAAGTCTACACCATGGCCATTGGCATCAAAAACAAGCTCGATGATGCAATATGCCAGAGGCATTTCATCAAGCAGGGTGCATTTTTCCAGAAAGCTCATGGGTGCTGCCTGCGGCTGTGCGTCCGGCAGAGCGTTGATACCCATTTGCTTGCGCAGCTGGCGGTGGGCACTCAGGTTGCGTTTGCGTCCCTGAAAGGTTTGCCCGTCAGATATGGTATAGACGCCTTCGCTGCTGATATCTACGATTCGTGCTTTGTTTACAGCGATTCCCTTGTTGATGTTCAGAAAGGCATCCTCCGGGAAGAGCGCTAGAAGTGTATATACGGGAGCGAACAGCTCAAATTCCTCGCCATCCTCCCGACGGATGATGGTTTTGCGGTTACGTCGATAGACATAGAGAATATTATCTGCACAAAGCTTTCTCTTTTTAAGCCACTTGTTCCAGTCTGTCATTTTTTTCCTCCATTTTTAGCATTCGCTGATTTTTTTGTTCTAATTATAGCACAGGATGCATGATGAGACAATAAATTATCTTAAAATCAATTTACTGTTGAGCTTTAGATAATTTAATTAGCTAATCAAAGGCCTAATCACTCATATGATAAAAAAACTTAATAAATTATTGACGTTAAGGCAAGAGGGCTTTATAATTAAAGTATAAGGTTAAGTATACCCTTATGCTTAACTATATGTTTTGTTCCAATAAATTAATAGAATATATCTTACTGCGAGCAGGTGGTCATAACCTTTAGTTAATTGCTGTTTTGCAGAGGATGCTCTAAGATTAATTTAGAAGATTATTGCTTTTTTATGCATATCGGATAGGCACTAATAAGGAGGGAAACTAAGATGAAGGTCAACCGTAAGTTCCTGCGTAGCGCAGAAAGGCTCAGCTTAAGCGCTATTGCGAAAGATTCTGCTGCACAGAAAATTGTCAGCGCTGTTACGGCCATTGGCTTTGTAATGCAGCCTGTAGCTGCATTGGCGAGCACTATCACTAGAACCGATGGTGGTCCAAATGTCAGCTTTAGTAATGGTGTTGCTGACGTATTTGCCGGCAAAGTTGTCGGTGACGTAGCAATTAACAAGTTTGCTGAATTCCAGCTGGACGCTAATAATATTGCCAATATGTATTTTGGCAAGGATAAAGCAAATGACAGCGCTGCTAATCTGGTCAACTTTGTTGATTCACGCATTGATATCAACGGTACCGTTAATGCGATTCAGAATAAAAAGATTGGCGGTAACCTTTTCTTCTTCAGCTCCGACGGTATGGCTGTGGGCAAAACCGGTGTGATTAATGCCGGTGCGCTTTACGTTGCTACGCCGACGAGGACTAAATTTGATGAATATAAGCAATTTGCTGCTCAAGATAAGTTTGATACCATAATCAAGGATAAAGGCTTTGCCGAGATTCCTATTAATGCCAGCGGCACCATCAGCGTATTAGGCAAGGTTAATGCTGTTAACGCTGTTAATTTGCGTGCTGCCAAAATTGGCGTGGGCAAAAATGTAAGTGGTGAGACTTTTGACAACGTGGATGCAGGCGCAACGGCAACGGGTGCGTCTATTCGTACTGGTGTTGTTGATTTTTCTAATTTAGTAAATATCAAAGGTAAAGTTAATGTTGATGCAGGCTTGAAAGGAACACTCAAGGCTACTAAAAGCGGAAGCGGCGATATCGTTCTTGCAGCCTATAATAATTATGATGATAACTACAGTGTTAAGGATGACTTTACTAACATTGCCGGGGAAAGCGTTAATGCAGAGCTTAGTGTTGCCGAAGGTTCAGTAGTAAATGCCGCAGGCAATGCCAAGCTGAGCGCAAAGGCATTGAACAATGTTAAAGTTGAAAAATCCGACCAATATAAAGAAAATTATACTCCCTCCACTACTACCAATTCCCATCTTTATGGGCAGATTGTTACTACTAATGCCACAGTCAATGTTGACGGCAAGGTAGAAGCACAGCAGGTTGATATTACTGCCGATGCAGTGAACCGTTATGTGAGCGCGGAAAGCAGTGTGCTGAACGCCAGCAACATTACTTCTAATATAGTTGGCGCACTTACAGCTAACCTTGATGCTTCCTATGCAGTTTTGAACAGCAAGGCCGAGGTCAACGTAGGCCAAAGTGCTGAGATTAACGCCAAAGGCAGTGATACTAAGACTGTCGACAGCGAGGGTAAGGAAGTAATACAACCGGCGCTGAATATCAAGGCGAACAGCAGAGTGGAAGCTGGCGCAGGCGCCAGCACTGCGTTGCTGAAGGCTATGAACGTGGCAGGCACCAACATCATCCCGGCGGCTGCTGTAACCTACAGTGAAACACATAATGAGGCAGCAGTTAAGATTGATGGCGAATTGAAATCCAAGGGCGGGGCGTCCGTTACTGCCTTGGCCGACAGCAAGGTGAACAGCGAAGCCAAAGACACCACCATAGATATTTCTGATAACCCCAACACGCTTAATGTTGCGTTGAATATCACTACGGGTGATAACAAAAGCAGTGTTACCATCGGCAAGACTGCGAAGATGACTGATTTGCAAAAGGACGTCAACATTGAAGCGAAATCTGTAAACAGTGTGATTACCAAGGCAGAGGTAAGCACAGGTGAAAAGGCTGTTGTTGCTACCGCCATCAACGTAACTGATTATGACAGCAAGGCAAATGTCAATATCAATGGCAACGTAAGCAGTAAGGATGGAAGCCTGTCTGTTAATGCAGAAAATGTTTTGACGGATAATACTGTCGTTGCCAATAACGCTATGGGTTCTTCGTCCTTTATGAAGGGCCTTGTTACCAATATTAAGGGCTCTCAGACTCTTGACACACTTATCGGCGAAGGCGGAGCTAAGGATAAAGCTTTGGGCGGTATTACAAAATGGCTGGCCAACGCCAAATACACGCCGCAAAAGCTGAAGGATAAGCTTAACGCGCCGTCTACACCTTCTACGCCGACGCAGCCTAAACCGTGGGATAAGCTGGCTGATTTCATGAGCACTGGCGTCAGTGTGGGCGTTGCAGTGGAAAGCAATACTGCTGATGTAAAAATCGGCCAGGGTGTTGCGCTTGCTGCCAAAAATGATCTTAATATCACTGCTAAAAGCGTTATTGAAGATACCCAGATGCAGGTTACCGGCAAGAGCAATAACTATGACAAGGATGTAGACAACAAGGCGCTCGTCAATGCGTCCGTGCTTTACAGCAAGCTGGATAATACTGCAACCGTCACTGTTGCCGGTGGCGAGGAAGCACAGGATCCTACCAATGCTACCAACGTTACGCTTACCGGCGGTGGCAAGGTGAATATTGCAGCCAACAGCAGCTTTGAATATAATCGTATCAAAAACATGGTACAGGAGGTTAAGGATGCCTGCGCCAAGGTTAAGGCTGCCTATGAAGGCGAAACTCATGCTGATATAAAAGCTAAGGCAGATGCTTTGAGCAATGCAGCTGATGAATTCTTTACATATGCCAAGGATAACTGCTTCTCTTCCAACGGAGAAGAGAAGGTAGATTTCATGGACCTGTTTGGCGGACAAAAATTTAAGGAATTTACTACTGCTTGCAGCGCTTTGACCAGTGCTTTGGGTGATGATGCTAAGAATATCGCTGTAGGCCCGATTAACGTAGTGAGCGCAGCTGCAGCCTTTGCTAATCCCAACAGCTATCTTAACTTTTCCGCAGGCAGTGCTAACGGTGGCAAGAGCGGCCCTGGCGAAGGCGAAAAGGCTGCTACAATTGCGCTGGCAGGCAGTGCAGTAGCAACGGACCTCGGCAACAATGCGCGCGTATTAATCGGTAAGAACGCCAAGATTACTGCAAAAGACGAGTTGGCAATGAAAGCTGCATCGAAGCAGTTTGATGTATCTTTGGCAGGTAAGCTTGGCTTAAACGGCGGCGGTGAAAACGCAGCTGGCGGAACCTTTGCCGTTGGTCTGGCGGATGCCAACAGCCTTGTTGCGGTAGCACAGGGAGCAAAGCTGACTGCAACTGCAGGCTCTATAGACATAGGCACAGAAAATAAAATTGACCATGTTCAGCTGTCGCTTGGCGCAGGCAAAGGTGCAACCAGCGGCGTCAGCGGCATGGTGGGATACCTTGAGGGTGCAAGCAACAGCCTTGTTTCCGTAGATGACGAAGCAGTTATCAACGCAGGCACGGGCGCAGTCAACCTCAATGCTAAGAATGATACCAATGTTTATAGCGCAGCCGGTGCTGTGGCTATGGGCGAAACTGCAGGCATCGGTGTGGCAGCAACGATTACCAATTTTGACCGCTATACCTATGCAGCGATTGGTGATAATGGCTATACTGCTCCTCCGCAGGCAACGACTGAGCAGGGGGATAGCGGCAATACTACCTCGGACGTTACATCACCGGGAACAACTGAGCAAGGCGAAAGCGGCAGTGATAACATCAATAATGCTGCTCCTTTGGGCGAGGATGCAAATGCGGACCGCAGCCAGGAAGCCGAAAAGCTGGCGAACACTGCTGCTGAAAAGCATGCAACGCTGCAGCAGCTGGTGCAGAATGCTTCCGGTCTGCGTCAAGGCACTAATGGTGATAAGGATAAAGACAACAATGATATTAATTATACCGAGCAGGCAGACTTCTTTGGCTCCAAGACTGCAACTACGGCAACTGGCACTAAAAAAGGCTCTATCGATGCAGGCTCGTTTAAGGTTAATGCTGAAACCGGCGGCAAAATTATCAACGTAGCTGTTGCCGGCGGTGTATCTACTGGCGATGACAGTGGTGAAGCTGGTATTTTTGACAAGCTGGGCAATTTCGTAAGCAACAAGAGTAATGCACTTCGAAATAAGCTCCATGCACTTGACCATAAGGTAGCAGGCAAGATTAATGGCCTGATGGATCGTCAGACCGAAGCGCAGAAGGTACTGCCTACCGACCAGACACCTAAAGCTGCTAAGACTGGGAAGCAGTCCTCTGTAACTATTGCCGGTGCAGGCAGCGCAGCAATTAATCTGCTGGATGGCGATACCGGTGCGCTTGTAGACAATGTTAAAATCAACATTGCCAAGGATACTACTGAGAATAAGAATATCACTGTAACTGCCAAGGACACTGCTATGATGGTGGCTGCCGGTGGTGCTGCAGGCATCTCCTGGAAGAATCTGACTCAGAACGAAAATGCGAACAGCAATAATGCGGCTTTTGGCGGTACCGTTGCTGTAAATGATATTGATTCGCAGACCTTGGCGGTAATTAGCAACAGTGAAATGGAAAACGCTGCTGCGATTATCAACAACGCGCAAAAATCCGGCTCGCTGGCAGCTGCAGGCCTGGGCCTGGCGCTGGCGAAGAATTCTGCCGGTGGCAATGGTGGCACGAATATTGCTGCTACCGTCAATGCGTCGGTAAATATTGCAGATAATACTGCTTATGCATTGCTGCAGAATAATAAGGTGAACACCGATACTGTCAGCGGTGAAGATAAACGTGCAACCTCTATTACCAATACAGCTTTTGATAATGATATTCAGATAACCGGCGGCGTGAACACCAGCATTTCTGTTGGTGGCAATAACGCTTTTGTCGGCGGTGCGACTGTGGCCTACGGCTCGCTGAAGAATGACGTGCAGGCGGCCATTTTAGGTGGCACCTATGACAAGATCACCACTGCTGATGTTAGAGCTACTACCAACATGACGCAGGTTGGCGTGGCTGCCAATGTGAGTGTAGCAGGCGGCGCCGATACCTCCTATGCTTTCTCCGGCAATTCCGCCTACAATAAATTGGATAACTATGCCAATGCAACGGTTGAGGGCGTAACACTGACCGGCGAAAGCCTGAATGTTGAAGCCTATGATACAGAGGACTCTGCCAATAAGCAGGCTGCATATCTCAAAAAACGCGGCCTCGATGCTGACGGCTCTGCATATCTGGAGCAGGTTAAGCAAGCAGCAGATGAAAGCGGTGACAGCGATAAGCCTACCAATGTTGATATTACCCGCGGCGGCAATGTGATTGTTACAGGCGCGGTAAGCGTAGGCGTTACCACTGGTAACGACGGCGGCAGTGCAGCTGCATCCGTAACTGTCAGCGATATTGACAATGATTACAATGCTAAGATTAAGAATAGCATTATTACAACTACCGGCAAGGGCAGCGGTGACGATTTGGTCGGCACGAACGTTAATGCGGCAAGCCATACCGTTCTGGCAGGCTTTGCGGCCGGTGTTGCCGGAACCGCAGGCAGCTTCGGCGTAGGCGGCAGTGCTAACTGGCAGTCGCTGAATAACGATATTACGGCAACTGTTGAAAACAGCAAGCTTATTACGCCTAAAGCTGATGTAAAGGCCGAAAGCGGTGCTTTGGCAGTGAATGTTGCTGGACAGATTGGTGTTACTGCCGGTTCTAACTCTAAGGTGGGCGCAGGCTTGGCAGTTGCCTACAATTCCCTGAACAATACTACCGGTGCGTATGTCAAGGGCAGCGAAATCAGCGGTGTGAAAGATGATGCTAGCAGTATTCTTACTGTAGATGCAGCCAACAAGGGTAACGTTTACAGCGTCGGTGCAGCAGTTACCGCAGGTACGGCCAATGCTTTGAATGGCGTGGTTGTTGTTAACCGCGGTCGTAATGATGTAGAAGCTGTTATTGACAAATATGACGGCGAAAATGCGAAAACTGATGGCGGACGCACGAAGCTCAACAACATGAGCGAGGTGGCAGTGAAGTCCTCGGATGACAGCAACCAGCTGGCAGTAGTGGGTGCGGTAAGCGTCAGCGCAGGCAGCAATGCTAAATTTGCAGCTGGCGGTAGCGTAGCTTATAACGAAATCGGCAATATCACCGGCAGCGCCGGCGAGAAAAAGCAAACCAACAAGGCTGCTATCAATAATGCTGATATTACCACTACTGAAGATGGCAAGATTAGCGTCAATGCTATTGACAAGGCAACGCTGACGACTATTTCCGTAGGCACCTCCATTACTACCGGTAATGTGGCCTTCAGTGGCGCAGGCTCTGCTGCTATGATCAAGAAGGATACCGATACAGAGCTTGTTAATACCAATATCAATAAGGATAAGAATAATGCAGCGACTGTGCAGGCTACTGCTGACAGCAAGGGCAAGATTACTACCGTTGCCGTTGTTGCTGCTGGTGCTAAAGACGCTGCGATTGGTGCAGGTATTGCGGTTAACCAGCTCGATGCTGATACCAATACTAATGTTACCAATGGTGAATACAAGGTTAAGGGCTTCACAGCTGAAGCTAAATCTGACAGCAGCATTCTTTCTGTCGGCGTAGCTGGCGGTGTTGCCAAAACTGCAGGTATTGCCGGTAATATCGGCGTAAACCTGCTGGCGAACGATACCAAGGCTGCGATTGACGGCGCCAAGATTAATGCAGACGGCACATTGGCCGTAATTGCCAAGAGCAAGGATACCCTGCAGAATTTTGCAGGTGCCTTTGGTGTGGCTGCCGGCGGTCAGACCGGCGTTGGCATGGGCGTAGCCTACAATGAAATCAGCGGTACTACTGAAAGCATAGTTAATAATGCAGAGCTGACGGCAGCAGGCAATGATGCAGGTGTAGCTGTCAACGAACGCAATAAGGATAATGATAATGTAGTCAGCGATAAAAAGCGCACCGGCGTTATTATTGCGGCTGATGCGGAGCACAAGCTGACGAATGTAGCAATCAGCGGCGGTGTGGCAGTCAGTGCGGACGTTGGCGTGGGCGTAGCAGGTACGGTTACTGTTAACCGTATTTTGGGCGCAACCAATGCCAAGGTAACGGATAGCAGCATTAATGCAGCATTGACCGACCGCAGCAAGGCAGACGTTTATGTAGCAGCAAACGATGCTACCAAGAGCGAAAGCCATGTAGGTTCGCTGGGTGTAGGCGGTGGCGCTGATGGTGGTGCAGGTGTCGGTCTGGCATCTGATACCGGCGTTGTCAGCAGAAATGTAACGGCAATGATTGACGGTGGCAGTGCGAAGAAGCTTGTCAACGGCAATAGCATTGACGTCGCTGCCTTGAATAAGGCGAACATGTCTACCAACTCCTACGGTATTGCCGCAGCCGGCGGCGCTTATGGTGCCGGAGCCGGCGCAGGCACCGTTTCGGTTGCTAAGCTGGACGCAGAAACTACTGCTGCAGTAAAGAATATCCAAGGCACGAATAATGGTTTGACAATTACTGCTGACCACGTTAACGATATTACGTTGCGCAGCGCTGCTGCCGCAGCTTCCGGCGCGCTCGTGAGCGCTGCCGGTGGCGCAGGCATTGGCGTAGTAGACGATGACAGCAAGACTGTTGCTGAGCTGAGCGGCAGCAACGTAAAGGCTGAAACAGGTGATATTACTGTCAACGCTGCCAACAAGACTGACGTGACAACGGCAGTCTTTGGCGTAGCTGCCAGCATGGTTGCAGGTGGCCTGAACGTTGCTGTAAATAATCTGGACAATACTGTTTCCACGCTGGTGAAGGATAACAGCAACCTGCAAGCACAACAAGGCACCTTCGCAGCGAAGGCAGATAACAGAGTGAAGACAAGCTTTGTTAACGGTGCAGATGCTGTTGGCGCTGCAGGCGTTGCCGTTGGCGTAGGCGTGAACACGATTGACACAGGCGTTATCACCGAAATCAGCGGCAGCAAGATTACTGCCGGTGCTATCGACGTAGCAGCAACTGAAAAGCTGGACGTTAAGCAGGTGCTGGAAAACGCTGCTCTCGGCGGACATGGCTACAGTGCGAACGTCAGCGTAACTACAATTGGCGCAGCAGCTGCAGACCAGTATGGCGATACTGAAACTACGGATAGTGATAAAAAGGCAACCTTTAATACAAACGATATTCTCAATAAAGCAAATGCTGCAATTGAAGGCCAGGGAACTGTCGGCACTGTTACTAATAAAGACGGCAAGAGCAGTTCTAATGCTGCAGGCATGACCTTTGATAAATATACCGGCAGCAACGGCCAGAAGCTGAGTGCAGGCCCCGGTACTACTGCCATCAAGGGTAGCAGCAAGGCTGCTGGCGTGCAGGCGAAGGTAAGCAATTCTACGCTGCAGGCAACAGGCGATACGAAGGTTAATGCTAAGCGTACTGTTGACGCCAAGCTGACATCGGCGCAGGTGGCAGCAGGTATTGCAGGCAATGGCATTGCCGCTTCTGTTGCAGTGCTGGATGTAGAACGCAAGACCGGCGTAACCATCAACAATAACAGCAAGCTTAGCGGCAAGAATGTAACGCTTGGCAGTGCGCAGGACGGCACATCCAAGATTGATGCTTATCAGGTAGCAGCAGGCGCTGCTTTCGCAGGCAGTGCTGCCTACGCGCAGAACAGTCTGCATGGTGCTAATGCTATTACTATCAATAACAGTACGCTTCAGGCTACAGGCGATAACAGCTCCAAAGGTACGCTGACCGTTAAAGCAGAGGATACCAGCAGTGCAGCAGTACGCACTATCGGCGCAACTGCGGGCGCTATGGCTGGCGGTGTGCTGGTAACTAATGCTACGAATAATAGCGATAATACTGTAACTATCGGTGGCAGCAAGCTGATTGCCGGTAAAGATGTATATGAAAAAATCTACGTGCCTTCCACAAACGATAAACCAGGTTATTACAAGACGAATTACGATAATGTGATTGGCTACAACAACATTGGTACGGTTGATGTTGCTTCTGTCAAAGCCAACAGCATTACTGCAGAAACCTACGGTGGCATGGTTGGCGTTGCTGCGGCGCAGGGCATTGTTGCACTCGCTACGGATGCAGGCAGCAGCAAGGTTAACGTAACCGGTGCTTCCGGCTTCCTGGGCAACAGCGTAAGCCTGAACGCAACCAATAAGCCTGCAGTACGCGCAGAGGCACAGGCTTATTCCGGCGGCCTGCTGGCGGTAGCAGGTGTGGCTGTATCCAAGGCTAAGGCCAGCGGTACGGTAGAAGCAAAGGTTGCGGACGGCAGTAGCTTTGCAGCCGATAACGTAGAGATTACGGCAAACGTAACAACTCAGACTGCCAAGGACAAGAACGATAACGAATATGTTGTAGATAATGTAAGCGCCAAGACAATCGGCGCTACTGCCTCCGGACAATACGCTGCAGGCTTCAACACTGCTTATGCAGAAAATGATATGACAGTCAGCGTTGATGTGGGCAAAGAGCAGTATAATGTCAACGCTTTGAAGCTCAAGGCTGATAATGCTTCGGTTATTTCGGCAGATACCCTGGGTGTAACGGTGGGCGGTTATATTGCCAGTGGCAGCAACTGGTCTGATACCAAGACAAACCTGACGACCAGCGTGAAGGCCGCAGGCGTTAAAGAGAATGTATATAACAGCCTGGGCGCTGTAAGCATCAGCAGCTCCGGCTACAGTGCAGTAAACAATGATGCCAATGGCTATGGCGGCGGTATTGTAGGCTTCAACCCTGTTGCCGCAAGGTCGCAGAATGAGATTATTACCAATACTACTGCTGATGTGAGCGGCAAATGGCAGGGTGTAGGCTCCCTAAAGGTTGCTGCCAACAATGCGGATAAGCTGGATATTCTGGCGGACTCCCTGACGGCGGCTGTTGTCGGTGCCAGCGGCACAGAAATTAAAAACAATGTTGCGCATAATGCCAACATCAACGTAACAGGCGATATTACAACCAGCGGCAAGCAGTCCTACATTGCCAACAACACGCTGAACCATGACGTTGACCTGAAGGGCAGCGGTTATGGCGGTGGCAGTGTCAACGTCAATGATATGGACAATGATCTGACATACACTGCTGGCGTAAACATCAACAATGCAACCTTGAACGGTACCGGCAGCGCAGGCTCTATTGAGGCGCTTGCTTATACCGACGGCAAGATGAATTACAGTAATACGCTTAAATCTGCCGGCGTTGTTCCTGTTACTATCGCAGCAAGCAAGAATGTTATCACCTATAACAACAGCATCAATGTTACTGGCAGCAATCTGTCGACGGCGAAGGCTGATCAGGATATCACCCTCGCAGCAACAGATGAAACCACCGCAACCTTTGATACTACTGCTGATACCCAGGGCGGTGCTGTGGGTGCAGCTTCTGCCAAAACAGATAACACTTTGAACCGCAGCAACAAGATTACCGTTACTAACGGCAAGATTCTCAGCACCAATGACGTAAATATTTACGCAGGCGCAAACCTGGACGGCATCACCTCCTCGCTGACCTACAACGTGCTGGCAGATGCATATAACAAGACGGCAGTTCCTCTGGCTACTGCTCCGAAAGCCAAGAACACGATGACGCAGGAAAATCAGGTAAGCATCAACGGCGATATCGACAGTGTACGCCACGTCAACTTCAAGGCTGGCAAGGGCATGACCACTGTATCGACCTCTGCTCGCGAGTATAACATCTATAAGGGTACCAGCGGCAGCGGTTCCGTTACCTCCACCGCTTTGGGCGAGGTAACTCCGGGCGAAACGGTTGCCAACTATGTGGATATTGCCAGCGGTAAAAATGTACGCGCAGGCATCCATAATAATCTGGAGCTTACTATAAGTGGCAGCACTAACGTTATACAGCCGCAATATAAGGATGGTAAGGTTGTTAAAGAAGGCAGCATAGACTTCAGCGGCATCAAGGTTGAAACTGGCGCAGGTCAGGATTGGTTCAATAAAGAGCAGAATGTTGTTGCAGATGTGGTTGATCTGGAAAATGGTCTTTACGCCCGTCTGCAGGAAATTAATGATCTTCTGGGCCAATATGCTTCCACCTCTGACGAATACAGCATTTTGAACAATGAAAGAGACCGCATCATCAACCAGATGGAAGAAAATGGCTTTGTCAAGACCAGCGTAGAGGGTGGCAAAACCTACAGAAGTATTTTCGATAAAATTTCTTTGCCGGCAGTTGATGTCAAGGATATCGTTGTTTCCGGCGGCAACATCAACATCGAGGCTGACAAGCTGCAGGGCAGCGGCAGCCTGACGGCGCAGGGTGCTAAGAACCTGACAATTAATAACAGCAGTGACCTGTACCTGAAGATTAACGACCTGGCTATTAAGGATAAGGGTGGCGTAATCCGCTACAACGATACCGAGGTGAGCACGGTTGATGGCTTCAACGGAACAATGAATACTGCTGCAGGCACTAACGCTGATCCGAAGATTACTGTCACGAGCACTGGCACATCTACCAACGGTTTGACCAAGGCTGATATCGGTATCTTTGGTACTGTGCAGAACAGCACCGGTGACGTTTTAATCCAAAACAGCAATTACAATATCAACGTAGACGGCAATGCCAATATCAGCGCCCGCAACATCGAGCTGAAGGCTGACAAGGGTTCGGTAACGCAGAACAGCAAGGGTCTGCTGCTTATTGGCGGTGACCCTGTAACCAAGTACCAGTTCAGCGATGCTATTGCCAAAAAGATTCAAAGCTATGTTTCCAAGCAGGCTATTGAACAGAAGAAGGAAACAATTGACTGGCTGAGCAATATCGGCAGCTATCAGGCGTATAAGGATGCTTTGATTGCGCATAAGGACGATCTTGGACTTACTGATGCAGAGGTTAATGAGATCAGGAATTACAGCGTTAATGAATCCAGTGGTATCGTTGCAGGCAATAACGTTTATATCAGTGGCCTGAATGTTAACCTGGACGGCCTGGTACAAAGCGGCTACAAGGAATTCAAGGTTACGCTGGATAATGCAGCCAACGACAAAATCGGCAAGCTGGATAGCGACTATGCGCGTAACCGGACTGCACTTACCGACCAATATGTTATGTCCAACGATAAGTATTGCGTAAGCACCAATGCTGGCGCAGTTTATAACGCAGCAACCGGTGCTTACGACTATACTGTGAAGGTTTACTACAACCCAGCAACTAAGGAGCTGCTGACGGAAGCAATTGAGCCTAACGGCGGTAAGATTTATATTACCGGCGCTCTGTCGAGCACTGGCAGCGGCAAGCTGCTGGCGATGGACGGTACCGCCAACATTGCGATTGATACTACGAATGCAGACCGCAATTTGCGGGTGAACAAAATCACTAATAAGGATATCACCGGTCTCATCAGCATTAAGGATACGCAGAAGAATACCTTGACTGAGTACACTACTGATGGGCAGAAGATGTCCGTTAAAACAACCAAGCTTAATAATAAAGGTAACGTGATTTCTAGCAGCACAACGCAGGTTAATGGTGCTACTACTACTTATGCACCGGCTGACGGTATGACGATTAACTGGACAGGTGGCACCTCCGGTGATAAGAAGATTATCAAGTGGCAGTATGAGAAGGACTTCGTTTTCTGGGGCCTGATTAAATATGGCACTACTAAGGACTTTGTCGAGAACGAGGAAGTTAAAAACGGTAAGACAGAGGTTTCTTCCTCCAGTATTACTGGCACCGATCCGCTGGGACAGGGTACTGTTATTAAGGTAAACAATAACGCCAAGGAATATGGTGTAACGATTAAGGATTATAATGATCCTAATCAAACTTCTTATACTCCTGTTGTCGAGAACAAGAAATTTTCCGGTACAGCAGGTAAAATCTTCGGCTATGGCAATTGCACCTACACCTGGACTGAAACCCAGATGCATTCCACCAGCAGTACCTATACGATTAAGGGCGATAAGCCGATTAATGTTGGCTTTATGACCGGCGGCAGCGGTGACATCAGCGTTACCAGCGCCAAGGATATGTATCTTGCAGGCAATATCAGCAATGCGACTAAGGCTGACGGCAGTGCAATCGGCAAGGTTACCTTAAACAGCAATGGCGGCGCTATCAGCTCTGTTGGCAGTGCACGCGTTGACGCGGACGACCTGACTGCCAAAGCAGCCAAAGGAATCAGCATTAATCACAGTGCGTTGGGCAACATGGCGAAGCTGAATATTGAAGCAACGACTGGTGACGTAAACATTAATTCCGACCGCGGCAAACTGCAATTTGTCGGCGGCAATAAGGGCGCGTTGAGCGGCAACCTGGTAATTAACGCAGCAGGAGACATTACTACGGCTGATGGCACTGTTTTGAACGGCAACCGCATTGATTTCACCAGCCTTGGAGCGATCAACGCAGCGATTGCTCCAGGTCAGACGCTGACCAGCAGTGATACCATGTCTGCAAGCGTAAATGCCAATGCTTATGGCAATATTACGCTTACCAACAGCAACGGCGATATGCGTATCGGTCATATTGCCAGTCAGACTGGTGATGTAAGCCTCACAACCAGCGGCAGCTTTATCGACGCAGTAGGCGACAGCACCTTGTCCGACAGCGAAAGCAAGCTGCAAAAATGGCAGGAGCTGGGACTGATTAACAGTAATGACAAGGCTGGAGAAAGCGCAGCATCTGCAGCGGCAGCTAAGAGCGAGCGCGTGCAGGCACTGGAAAAACAGGCACAACGTTTGGATGCAGCTAAGGTTGACAATTATAAAGCAGCAGCTAAAGATTATAATGATAAGTTTGCCGGCAGCGAAACTCTCAACCAAGCGAAGAAGGCTTACATTGATGCTAGTGCGGAAGCAGCGAAGCTTACAGATAAGGATGCACAGAAACAAGCACTTACTAATGCTCGCAATGCTTATATGGAGGCCTTAAGAAAAGACAGTGTATTTGCTGGCAAAGGCTATAGCGATGCTGAGCTGCAGTGGATTATCAACTACGCAGAGGTTGATAACAGCACTGCCTATGGCTGGAGCAAAAACGAGCTGCTGTACGCTATTCAAAGCAGCGTGCTGAATGCAGAACCCGGTCAGGTACTGACGGTAGATAAGGCCAACGTTCAGGGCAAGAACATCAGCCTGAGCGCAGGCAAGAACATCGGTATCGACGGCGAAGCAACTAACATTGCCTACAGCGAGATGGGCAAGCTGGATAATCTTAAGCTTTTGGCACAGGCTAAGGCCGGTGACCTTACCTGGAATGATGCTGACAACAGAATTGAAGTTCGTCAGCAGCGTCAGATTACGGTACAGCTGGCAGATGGCGGCAAGCTGAATCTTAAGGCCAACACCAGCGGTGCTGACAATACCGGTAATGTTTATCTGGCAGGCGTTAAGGATACTATGCTGGATATTTCCGGTACGATTAACACGACGCAGGATGTTAAGCTGCTCAGCGATAAGGGCGTTTGCATGAACAACGGCAGCATTGTTGCCGATAACCTTATTATCCAGGGCGGCAAGGGCAATGTAGGCAGCAAGGATGCCTTCATCAAGACTAATATCAGCGGTAATTTGGAAGCAAATACCGATACCGGCTACGGCGTATATCTGCATCAGACGGCTGTAGGCAACAAACCGGCTCAGGTGCTGACGATTCAGGATGCGGCAACAGGAACGCTGGTGCTCAAGGCAGATAACGGTATGCAGATGACTACGGAAGCAGGCAAAAATATCGGTTATTTGAACGCCAACAGCATTGAGTTGCAGGCAGCCAACGGCGATATCGGTAAAGCTGATGACGGTATCCGCATTCTGGAAAACGGCGCTGTGATTAACGCTAAGGCAGAAAACGGTTCTGTTTACCTGCAGGGCGCAGGCACGAAGGATGCAGGCCTGGTAGTTGACAGCATTACTGCTAAAGGAAATGCTAAGCTCAACCTGGATGGTGATGTAAACTTCGGTAACGACACAGGTAACGGCATCATTAGCGCAGGCGGAGATGTAACTGTTAACGGTAACAATGTTAACCTGAACGCAGGTATTGTTACTGCAGGCGGCGCAAGCAATATCACTGCAGATAAAGATGTGAACGTAACAACCGGCAGCATTACATCTGATGGCGCAGGCAACATTACTGCAGGCAACGACGTTAACCTGAACAGCAGCACGCTGGCAGCAGGCGCTGATAGCGTAATTACCGCAACTAATGGTAATATCGCACTTGGCAACGGCGGCATTACAGTGAACGGTGCTAACAACGGCCTGACGCTGGATGCTAACGGCAGCGTAATGCAGGATGAAGCGGCTGCAGGTATTACTGCAGACAATCTGACAGTTGAATCCGGCAAGACGCAGCAGCTGCTCAGCAGGAACAATAAGGTGAAGAGCCTAACGATTAAGGGTAAGAACGCAGGCAGCGGCCTGATGGTTAATGGCGTAACCAGGTTTAACGGTACGACGGATAATCTGCTGGTTACTGTTGATGATTCTCATATTAAGGGCGATGTCCTGATTGAAAACTACCAGGCAGATACCGGCAAGATTACCATTAATTCCACTATCGATACCTCTAAGTATAATGATGAGCATACCGGTAATATTACGGTTACGACCGATGGCGATATTACTACGGCAGACGGAGTTGCTTTGAATGCAGCTGATAAGGTAAGCATCAATTCTAAGAAGGGTTCCGTTGCAACTGGCGGTAACGTAACAGCCAATAATGAAGTAGACATCGATGCAGCGAATAATATCACTGCCAATGGTAGCCTCACTTCTACTAATGCTAACGTAGATTTGCTTGCAGGCGGCAGCATTACAACCCAAGGCACAGTAAATGCGCTTAACAACGTAATTGCCAACGCTAACGGTAATATCAATACCAATGGCGATGTTACTGCAACAAACGGTAATGCAGTTCTCAACTCCAGCACTGGTAATGTAAATACCGGTAACGTAAAAGCGAACAACGATGTAGATCTCGATGCAGCGAAAGACATCACTGCTAGCGGTAACCTCACTTCTACCAATGCTAACGTAGATTTGAATGCAGGTGGCAGCATTACGACCAAAGGCACAGTAAATGCTAATAACAACGTAATTGCCAACGCTAACGGTAATATCAACACCAATGGCGATGTTACTGCAACAAACGGTAATGCAACGCTCAACTCCAGCACTGGTAATGTAAATACCGGTAACGTAAAAGCGAACAACGATGTAGATCTCGATGCAGCGAAAGACATCACTGCTAGCGGTAACCTCACTTCTACCAATGCTAACGTAGATTTGAATGCAGGTGGCAGCATTACGACCAAAGGCACAGTAAATGCTAATAACAACGTAATTGCCAACGCTAACGGCGATATCAACACCATCGGCGATGTTACTGCACAAACTGGTAAAGCAAAGCTCAACTCGAAAGGTGGCAGCGTAAATACCCAGAACGTAACTGCTGGTCAGGCAGTAGATATCGACGCAAAACAAGATATTACTGCAGGCGGAAATCTCACCTCTAACAATAATGACATCACTCTGGATGCAGGCGGCAGCATTACGACGAATGGCACAGTAAATGCTCATGATGACGTAATTGCGAACGCTAACGGCGATATTAGCACCAACGGCGACGTTACTGCACAAACTGGTAAAGCAAAGCTCAACTCCAGCACTGGCAATGTAAATACCGGTAACGTAACAGCGAACAACGACGTAGATATCGACGCAGCGAAAGACATCACTGCTAGCGGTAACCTCACTTCTACTAATGCTAACGTAGATTTGGACGCAGGTGGCAAAATTACGACCAACGGAAAAGTTGCAGCTCAGAAAAATGTTGATTACAATGCCAAAGGCAGCATTACTACCGGCAACAGTATCAACAGCACGGCTGGCAACATCCACCTGCAGACAGACGCAGCTAAAGGCGACATCACCTTCGGCGGCGATGTAACTGCCGATCATGGCAACATAAATATCGACGTACTGCAGAACGGTAGTGTAACCGACCATGACAACAAATTCAAAGCTCTTGGCGACAAGGGTGATATCAACAGCGGCAACTTCGCACTGCAGATCAAGGGTGCCGGAGATGTTGACCTGCACGAGATTTATGCTACCAACAACGCGCTTATCGACGTTGCCAACGGCAATCTTACCTTGGCAAAAATCGACGGCAATCTGGTAGCTCTGCAGCTGAAGACCGAAGGCAAGCAGCTGAAGGTTGATGAGCTTATCGCAGGCACCAAGATTATTGCTCAGGGCAGCGACATTGACCTGAACAAGATTCAGCAGCGTCTGGATGCTGACGGCCTTCTGACCATCGTTCCGGATGGCGCACAGCCTGATAAGCCTATTGACAACCTGAAGATTGGTGAGATAATTACTAATAAGGGTGTCCGCTTCGAGCATCTGTGGCTCAATAACGGCTCTATCAAAGTAAGTGAAGGCATGTTCCATATCGATAAGCTGGTAGTCAACAATGTTGCGCATTTCAGCAATAAGCATATGAAGACTGCTGTATGGGGCGCACCGCCGCAACGTGACGGCAGCGACAGCGCTTACTGGAACAACATTGCAGTGAACAACCCGGCAGATAATCTGACTGAATGGCAGCAGGAGGGTACTAACCCGGATAAATGGATGTACCTGCACTTCACTGCACAGCCGAACATTCAGCACAGCAACGGCGCACTGCTTGACCTGCGCAATTACGATTATGTTTATGACCAACGCTTTACCGCTGTAGACCATATGCTGCAGCAGCTCAACGAGAACAAGGCGGAGGAATATGACATCAATCATGCACCTGTCGTAGCACAATACTTCCGCTATGACCTGTATGACCTGGATGAAGAAGATAGCAAGAGCGAACCCGCAAAAATCACTGTAGAAGCATAGGAGGAAACGCTGATGAACAAAAAGGCAGAAGCTTTTATCAAATATCTGGATGATAAGAAGATTACCTGCTTTGCCATTGAACAGATTAGCGAGGATAAGCTGAACACAGTGGTCTTCCGTTCTCACATTGTTGTTGAAGGCCAGCGTCTGCCGACGCTGGTCATCCTGGACAGCAGTATTTATGGTATGCTTCGCGTGCAGCTGGCAGCAAATGCTGTCAACGAAACTAACGAAGTGGCTATTCTGAGGGAAATCAACAAGGTGAACCGTCAATATAAGGTGTTCAAATATTATCTTACAGATGACGGTTCACTCTACCTGGACAGCTGCCTGCTCTGCCAAAATGGCAGGCTGGAGGGCGACATGATTTATACCGTGCTGGATGTAATCATCAAGCATCTGGAAAAGGAATATAAAAAAATAATGCAGCTCATCTGGCAGGCTAATTAGTCTGCCGGATGCAGCAAAGTTATGTATATCAAAGGGGTGTTGACGATGATTACGAATAAAACAAGCCTGCTGCTGGTTACGCTTTTGCTGGGATGCAGTGCCGTTGCTTTTGCAGGGCCTACAGATGAGCAGGCAGCAGAATTCCATAAAAGCGGCTTGAACAACGCCGGTGTGGCAGCCAACAGAGCTATGGAGTATATGGAGCGCCAGCGTGTTGCCAGACAGATTGCCGAGGACAAGGCCAAGGCAAGCAGCAAGGTAGAGCAGGGGAGCCAAAAGCCTGATGCAGAGCAGCAGGCGGCAGTAACCTTTAAGCTGGAAAAGCTGGAGCTGGATGAATCCACTGTACTGGAGCAGGCAGAGCTGCAGAAGCTGACGGACGAATATATCGGTAAAGAGGTTGGCGTCAAGGATTTGTACGAGCTGGTGAATAAAATCAACAAGCTGTATCTTGATAATGGTTACTTTACCTGTCGTGCAATTTTGCCGGCACAGACGATCAAAAACGGTACGGTAAAAATTGAGCTTATCGAAGGCAAAACGAATGCTGTTGAGGTGCAGGGCAACAAGTATACCAAAAGCAAATACATCAGCAAGCGTATGAGCCTGAAGCAGGGCGAGGTTGCCAACATCAATAAGCTGAATGACGATTTACTGCGCTTTAACGCTGCCAATGACGTGCAGCTGCGCATTTCTCTGCAGGCCGGCAGTGAGCCTGGCACTACGGATTACGTCATCAGCGCTTATGAACCGCAAAACATCACCTGGACTGTTTACAGTGACAACGCAGGCAGTGATACGAGCGGCGAATACCGCGGCGGCCTGTTCTTTACGGACAGAAGCCTGACAGGTGTGCGTGACGCGCTGACGCTGAACACGATGCTGAGCGATGGCACCAAATCCTTCGGCTTTGGCTATAGCAGGCCCTTAGGCCATAGCGGTACCAAGATGAACCTGCAGTACAGCGCTAACAGCGTTCACATTACTGACGGAATACTGGAGCCTTTGAATGTACGTGGTCATGCTTACGCGATGAACGTTGGTTTGAGCCAACTGTTGGTAGCGACGGAAAAGATCCGTACTGAGGCAACACTTGATTACGGCCAGCAAAATTCCAAGACTGATTTCAGCGGCCAGCATTGGCTCGATGATACCATTAAAGGCGTTACGGCAGGCTATTCCGTAACTAATTACGGCGCAAGCTCTGTTATTTACCAAAAGCACAGCTTTAACGCCGGTACGCATACCAATATTTCCGATAAGGACAAGGATTTTTCCCTGTACCAGCTTAATGGCCTGTACCAGAAAATGTATCAGCATGGGCAGCTTTTGAGTCTGCGCCTGGACGCACAGCGTGGCTTTAACAATTATCTGCCTTCCGCCCGCCAGTTCTACATTGGAGGCATGTACAGCGTACGCGGCTACAAAGAAAGCCTGCTTGGCGGCGACAGTGGCTACAGTGTGGGCCTGGAATATTCCGTGCCTGTGACTAAGGACAAAAAGACTAATGCTTTCGTCTTTATGGATCATGGTCAGGTCTTTGGCGACAGTGCCTTTGACAGCCATGTACTGACAAGCTGTGGCCTGGGCGTGCGCAGCAACATCACCAAGCACATCGGTGCTGTGGTAACATTGGGCGTGCCTTTGATTAAGGAAATCAATAATACTGATGTAGATTCAACTCGCATCCATTTCATGGTAAGCGGTCAATTCTAAAAAAATCTTGTGTAATAATAGGACTAGGGAAACCCGGTCCTATTATTTTTTTCCTGTATATATGTAGGAAAAAGAAGCTTTGCCTGTAGCTGATATCCTATTATATGAAAAAAATTTCGATAACTGATGACAATTACCACAATTCAAGCTATAATAAGTATATAAACAAAAAATTATTTTATGAGGTGACATACAATGCAATTTCCGATAGTTTTAGGTGTTTCTGCACGTCACGCACATCTGTGCCGTGAGCATATGGATATTTTATTTGGTGAAGGCAGTGAGCTGCACGTTAAAAAGCCAATCGGCCAGCCCGGTCAGTTTGCTTCCGAAGAACAGATTACCATGGTAACTCCCAAGGATTCTATGAAGCTGCGTATCATCGGTCCTCTGCGTCCGGAAACTCAGATTGAGCTTTCTCTGACCGACGCGCGCAAGGTTGGTCTGGATGCTCCTATCCGCAACAGCGGCGACATCGCAGGCAGTGCAGGCGCTAAGCTCATCGGTCCGAAGGGCGAGCTGGAGTTGAAAGAGGGTATTATCATCGCAGCACGTCACGTGCATCTGTATCCGGAAACTGCTGAAAAATACGGCTTGAAGGACGGAGATATCGTTGATATCCATACAGAGGGCGAGCGTTCCGTAACACTGCATAATGTTCTGGTACGTGCGGGCGTAAAGCATGCTGACGAGGTTCATATCGACACCGACGAAGCTAATGCCTGCAACCTGGGCAGCGGCGTGATGGTTAACATCGTCTACAATAAATAATTCCACCGTTTTTCCGATAAAAGGATGGTGAGTATATGAAAAAAATTACAGCCTTGGCGGCAGTGCTTGTTTTGTGCGCTGCGCACGCTTCAGCCTACGAAAACAGCTACGCAGGCTACAGCGTTAAGGACGGTGATCCTTACGTCCGTTTTGAAACAAATAAGGTTTACGCCTATAGTAATGCGCAAAGCAGTGATATTGCCAAGGTGATGCAGGAAGCAGCAAAGCAGGCTAAAAAGAAAAATACAAATGGTGGTTTCCTGGATAAGTATCAGGGAGTTAATAGTATAAACTATTATACAGCAGACGAAATGAAGGAAATCATAGGAAGAGAATTTTCCACTGCGTATTTTGATGCTGAATATGAAAAGCTTGCACTTTTGAAACGCTCCGAGCTTAATTTAAAATCTGTGCCTACACCTCTTTTAGATATGGATAAATATAATCTTTTTGAGAATAAAGGCAATATTGTTATCCAAAACCAGCTGCTAAAGGAAAATATTGATAAAATTACTCCTGTAATCAAGCTGGAAGAAATCGGCGATAAAAAGTCCATCAGCCTGAAGTACCTGTATAAGCAGATGAACCGTCTGATAAATGTTGATCTTACCTTGATCTCAGCTAATGACAGACTGTATGTGCTGACTAATTTAAATCAGAATGGCACTCTTTATGCACATAAAGCTAAGCAAGCAGAGGGGAAAGCGTCTTCCAAAGAAGCTACAAAAGAACTCAAAAAGGTTACGCTGAAAGAGGTTCTGCAGCAGGCTATAAAAATAGAAAATATCAAGGCAGAAGATGTGCCGGATTCTGTCATTAAAACTTTCCATAAGCAGCATCTTCAGCTTGTCAAAAATTTTACAACCTTACAGCCAACTAAGGAAGTAAGAAAATTAACTTTTACAGATAACACCATGGATAAAGAAATAGTGTTACCTGATGACTGGTATTATGCCCAAGTCAAGTATCAGCTTAGTGAAAATACCAATGCTACCATTACTGGAGCAGGTTCAGTACCTGAAGCCAAAGAGGCTGCTAAAGCTGTGGATCTTGAGGGTATCTTTAATGTTGTTTCTTATAATTTTGAAGTTTTAGATAAAAGTAATGATCCGGTAGTTAGACGGGCTGCTTTTGATAAAGTTGCCGATAAATATTTGGAAGAATATACTAAAGCACTTCAGCATATGAACTCCTGCTTTATTACTACAAGCGTTAAGGTGAAAGACGATGGCTGGAAGAATGCTTTGGCGACTCCTGCAAGCAATCAGCTGGGGGTAATGGCCTTTCTGCGTGACAATTTGCAACGTTTAAAGGCCTATAGAAGTGAAAATTTTGCGCTGCATGATTACAACTACAATTTAGATTTCACATCGGAGAAAGCTAATATTGATATTAATGCTGATTTCATGGCACTGAAGAGTTTTAATTTCAACAGCAAATTGTTTCTTGGTTGCAAGAATGATATCGCCAGTCTGATGTTTTTTGTCAAAAAAGCTGATTTCACGCCAGATGCAAAATTAACTGAACAAATTAACGCGTGGAAGTTCTAGAAATTTTACTGGATAACTAATGCACCGTTTTTCCAACAAAAGGATGGTGAGTATATGAAAAAAATTACAGCCTTGGCGGCAGTGCTTGTTTTGTGCGCTGCGCACGCTTCAGCCTACGAAAACAGCTACGCAGGCTACAGCGTTAAGGACGGACAGCCTTACTATAAGCTGGAAGCGAAGAAGGTTTATGCGTATACCAATATTAGCAGCAAAAAGGCTTATCAGAACGAAGAGGATTTAAAAAATACCGCAGTTAATATTGTTAACTATTACACAGCAGAGGATGTGGAGCAGATTTTAGGCGAAAAATTCTCTACTGCTTATTTTGATGCGGAATATGAGAAGCTGGCACTTTTAGGACGCTCGCAGCTCAGCCTGCAAACTGTGCCTACACCGTTACTGGAGCTTGAAAAATATGCAGAGAACGACAGCAATGGTAATGTAACTATCCAAAGCAAGGTGCTCAAGGAGAAGCTGGACAAGCTTACTCCTGTAATCAAGGTAGGCAAGATTGCCGGCAAAAAGGCAATTACCATTTCTTATATCTATAAGCAATCTGATGTACTGTTTAAAATTGATACCAGCATGGTTTCTGCCAATGACAGACTTTATCTGCTGTCGACGGTGAACAGTGATCAGGATGTATACGCTCCGAAGAAGGACGAAAAAGCTGCTGACGCTGATACAGATGTTAATATCGATGATATTGAAGATATCGATACTGACGAAGCAGGCAGTGAGGATAAAGCAGCAAAAACAAAGCCTCAGGACGCAGCTTCTATAAAGGAAGCAGTAGAAAAGGCTCTGCAGGTAGAAAATGTTGCTTTGCGCGATATTCCTGCAGAAACAATGCAGCGCTTTGATAAAGCACACACTGATCTGCTGAAGGGCTTTAAGGCTTTTGCTCCGACAAGCACGCCGAAGGCCATCAGCTTTACTGATACTGCAGTCGGCAAAAGTGTGCAGCTGCCGGATGACTGGTTCTACGGCCAGCTGAACCTGCGATATAAGGATAAAGGCACATTTTATCTGACTACGGCTTCTTCTATGAAGCAAATGCAGGACGTTGCCGCAAATACGGATTATGACAATATCTATTCTGTATTTGCTATTCCGGCGTCTGATCCTGAATACCAGCAAAAATTCATGGATCTTTACACCAGCGGCATGCGCAATGTTCTGGAGCATTGGAATCATCTGCTTGTTACCGTCAGCGTAGATAATATTAATGACGCTGAAATCAAAGAGCTTCTTTCAACGCCTGTTGCCAACAGACTTGCGGTTGAGAGTTTTATCTCCGAAGGTCTGCAGCGCATGAAGGGTTTCAGCAACGAATACTTTGCTTTGAAGGATTATAAGACAAATTTTGACTTCACCCAGGAAAAAGCTCTTATCGGCATCAATGCTGATACCGATTTGCTGAAGGATTTTGCTTATAACAACAAAATTTTACTGAGCTGCAACCAAAAAGCTGCTACAGCGATGCTTTTTATCAAAAAAACCGACGTTGAAACAGAAAAAGCCCTTGAACAGCAACTGAACGAATGGCACTTTTAATTACATAGGTGCAATGAATTGCAGTGCATGAAAATCTCACGTCTGAGAAAAGGAAAATTTAACATAATATACATTATCGGACGTAAAATATTATTTTGCAGTCTTTGCGGTAAAAAGGCAGCATTATAGACATGTTTATTTCCCAACTGAGGAAAATGCTGAGAAAAGCGTCAGATTATGAGAATTCTTCGCTTTTTGCTTCTCCCCCGGAGGTTTTGAGAAGTTTTTAGCATTTTTTATGTTAAATTAGCCACTGTGCGCACTGCTGTTTGACGAAATTACTTTTATCTGTTATAATTTGTATAAGGTTAACTATAAACACATGATTGGAGGGTCTAAAATGGGAAGAAGAAAAGCACTCCCGCCGGACTTTGATGGCAACTATACCGAAGATATGTTGTCTGAACGCCAACGTAACATTTTGAAATTCGTCCGTACTTTTATTAATCATAAGGGCTATCCGCCTGCTGTACGCGAAATCGGTGCAGCAGTAGGTTTATCCTCCAGTGCCAGCGTGCATAATCATCTGAAGAAGCTGCAGGAGTATGGCTTCATTCAGCGTGATGCTGCTAAGCCGCGTGCTCTGGAGCTGATGAGCGAAAGCGATGCCTGGAGAAACAAGCTCCTTGTTCCGGTACCGCTGGTTGGTAAGGTTACTGCAGGTGTTCCTATTCTTGCTGTCGAGAACATCGAAGAGACCTATCCTATTCCTCGTGACCTGATTGGCTGCGACGATGATGTTTTCATGCTTTCCGTATGCGGTGACAGCATGATTAACGCAGGTATTCTGGATCATGACTACATTATTGCACGTAAGCAGAATTTTGCTAATAACGGCGATATTGTTGTTGCCCTGATTGACGGCGAGGAAACTACCGTTAAGCGTTACTTCCGCGAGCTGCGCAGTGTGCGCCTGCAGCCGGAAAACGATAAGTACGAGCCTATTGTAGGTTCTGACAACATTAAGGTGCTTGGTAAGGTTATTTCTGTATTCCGTATGCTCTAATAAAATGATGTCACTTTAGCGTCAAATGCAAAAAACAGCTCTTTACAGAGCTGTTTTTTTGTTATATATTATAGTTATGAATGTATGTAAACGATTTTTACAAGGAGATGACGCATATGTTACATCCATCTACTGATATTATCATGAACGCCCAGCAATTCTTTGCTGCGGACCAGAGCGAAGCTAATCTGGTGAAGCTGTTGCATGCAGTCAGCGTAATGTTGCAGGAAGGTGCAGAGGTGCTCATTCCTACTGCTGCCGATGCTCCGGAGGGACAGCTGCTGCTGCAGACGCAGACTACCGAAAGTGGCATGGAATACATGACGGCTTACAGCAGCAAAGAGGCCTACGAGCAGGGCAAGCCCTGCAACGTTATCAGCCGTCCGCTGGTCAATTACTTTGAAGCTATCCTCCAAATGGATGGCATTGCGGGTATTATCTTTAACCCTGCTTCCCCTGCTCCCTTCAATATTCAAAACCGGATGATCAAGGAGCTGTTGGCTGATGCCAAGAAGAACAAGCAGCAGAACGCTATTTCCGTTTGGCGTGGTGACATTACTACGCTGGACTGCGACGCTATTGTCAATGCTGCCAACAGTACGCTTTTAGGCGGTGGTGGCGTTGATGGTGCTATCCACCGCGCTGCAGGACCAAAGCTTTTGGAGGAATGCAAAACCTTAGGCGGCTGCCCGACTGGTGCTGCCAAGATTACCTATGGCTATAATCTGCCTGCAAGCTACATTATTCATACTGTAGGCCCAATTTATAACGGTAAGGTTGAGCAAAGACTGGAGCTGGCCGACTGCTACAAGAACAGCCTGGACCTGGCGCGCAAGCATCATCTGCATAGCATTGCTTTTCCGGCGATTTCTACCGGTGCTTATGCTTATCCTGTGGACGAGGCTGCCCGTATCGCTCTTTTGACCTGCACCGAATGGATTAATGCCAATGCCGATTATGGCATGAGCGTTGTGCTTACCTGCTTCAACAGCGGCGTTTACAACGCTTATCAGGAGCTTGTTAAAAAGGCGCAGAACGGCGAGCTGGATTAACATTATAGCACTTTTATGTATGACAAAACCCGTGACTTCCTTCGGAGGTCACGGGTTTTCTTAGCTTTGGTGTAAGCTTAACAGCGTACAGATTTACGCATTGATGATATTGTTGAACAAAGATTTATTGGCTTCAATAGGCTGCTTGCCGCCGACTACACAGATCAGGCCGTCGCTGAGCATATCCTCTACTACCTTAGCCAGTGCTTGCAGGTCTGCATTGCTTACCTGCAGGATTTCGTTGCGGATGCGTTGGCGCAGTTCAACGGGAACGTGCTTCAGATATTGCGCGGTTGCCTTGTCAAGACGCATGCTGTTGGTCAGGGGCTTATCCATCGTGCTGATGGTACCGATAACGTACTTGTTCAGCTCGCGTTCGGGGAATTCTTCGTTTCTCAGCCATTCTGCCAGACCTTGGTAAGCCTCCAGAGTTTTCGGCAGCTGCGGGTCGCGGTAGGATGCAAACACGCCTACGCCGTTCAGCTCAAAGCGTGCAGTAACACCGTAAGCGCCGCCCTGAATACGGATTTTGGTCCAGAGATATTCATAGCTCAGAATGGTTTCCAGTACAGCCATCGCGCCCACGTATTTGTGACCGTGCTTAGCAAAGTTGCCGCCTGCAGCAACGTATTGTACCTTACCTGCGGTAGCAATAGCCTCGTTAACGGTGCCTACGGGCAGAACCTCAGCCTTCTCCCCTGCTTCTGCCTCAGACAGCTTGCTGATGAAATCAAGGCACTGTTGTCTTACTGTTGCCTGCTCTTTTACGTCACAGCTATAGCTGAGCAGGAAACGGTTCTTCTGGAAGAAGCGTTTGATTAACAGGCGCAACTGCTCCAGTACCTGCGGTGCCAGCTCGTCGAAGTTATCGGTCAGCTTTTTGAGGAATTGGTAATAGCTGAATTCATCCTGCTCGTTGACGCGTGCGCCGGCAGAGCAATAGGAGAACAGTCTGGTGATAGCAACGGTCTGACCGCGGTTGAAAAAATTGTCATCCCAATCGGTTTTCAGCTCGGATACCAGCTCGCGGAAGCGCTCCAAATCGTCCATCTTGCTTTCCAAAGCAATAGCCTGCAGAATATCCAGCATTTTCGGCAGATTATCAGTGAGGCATTTGCCTTTGGCAGAGAAGTAAATCTTGTAATCATCCGTAGATTCTGCTTCGGTGAAGGCGCGTACAGCGAACGCAATGCCACCGGTATACATGATGGCGTTTGTTGCCAGCTCCTGATAGCTGTAGCGCTCGGTGTTGAACTTGCCAATGATATCTGTGAGCAGATAGCACAGAGGCAGCTTTTCGGCTTCTATATCGGTAATATCAAAATAGAAGCTGGTATAAGCGATTTTATTGGTGTTGCGCGGAAGATACAGCAAATGGCTTGCGCCCAGCTCTTCCTCCTGCGTTTCAATCTTCTCTACCTCCTGCCTGATGTCGCTGCGCTTCAGTACAGGGATGGTTGCGCGTGCTTCCTCGCTGTCAGGCGTAGCCTGCAGACGGTGCAGCTCGGCGCATTCGTCGATGTGCTGCTGCAGCTCCTCCTGGCTCATATGTGCCTTGATAGCGCTCATTTTGGCAGCAGCGGCCTCCTGGTCTGCCACCTCCTTGCCGGGCTGCGGCAGCAGGGTTACCAGCACCTTATGAGTGTTGTCCAGCAGATAGTTTTCAATAATGCTTTCGTAATAGTTGGTTTTCAGGCCATCGCGCAGAGCTGCCAGATATTTGTTGTAACAGAGGCCCTCAATCGGATTGCCGTCATACAGCCAGTTATCCATAACGCCGATGCCCAGAATCAGTCCCTTGGGATAGCCGCCGAAATCTGCCTCACGCAGCTTGAATTCCATAGAGTTGATGTTAGCCTCCAGCAGCTTTTTGTCAATGCCGTTGATGGTGATATCCTGCAGTGTTTTATAGATAACGCTGATAAATTTATCACGCAGCTCCTTCTCACTGCCGCTGGCACGGATAGAAAATACCGGCTGATACATGCTGGAGGTATAGCTGCCGTTGATAATCTGGCCCACACCTGCATCCATCAGCGCACGGCGCAGTGCGGAGGATTCGCTGTCCAGCAGGGTGCTTTTCAGCAGGCTCAGAGCCATGCTGGTCTGCAGGTCGGTTGCCTTGCCTGTTACGATAGAAAGCTCGTGATATGTTTTGGCAGTGCAGTCCTCCTCTGCCCCAACCGGATAAAAGGCTTCGATATCCGCAGTACGTGGCAAGGACTGCTGTTCTGCGATGGCGGAATCAACAGTACCGGTTTTCTCGAAGCTGCTCAGATATTCGCTGTCGAGATATTCCAGAGTAGCGTCGATATTCATATCGCCGTATAAATAGATATAGCTGTTTTCCGGGCTGTAATAGGTTTTGTGGAACTGCTCGAATTTTTCCTGAGTCAGCTGCGGAATAGCGTCCGGATAGCCGCCGGATTCAAAGCGGTAGCAGTTATCAGGGAACAGCGCCTTCAGCGCTTCGTTTTCCAGATAAGCGTCCGGCGAAGAATATACGCCCTTCATTTCGTTATAAACAACGCCGTTGTAGCTCAGCTCACCGTCAAGACTATCCAGATTATAGTGCCAGCCCTCCTGACGCAGGGTGTATTTGTTTTGGTAGAAGGAAGGATAGAACACAGCGTCCAGATAGACGTCCATCAGGTTATGGAAGTCCTTATCGTTGCGGCTGGCAACGGGATACATGG
>ERZ1034710.99-NODE-99-length-40426-cov-66.970573_pt1 | contig 40426 bp, 48 predicted proteins | sample MGYA00520597_ERZ1034710 | MGnify/ENA primary metagenome ERZ1034710 (study PRJEB33766, sample SAMN09781714) | gut metagenome | biome: gut microbiome | host: Homo sapiens | place: Madagascar | study: EMG produced TPA metagenomics assembly of the PRJNA485056 data set... | reverse complement strand
AGTATGTAAGCAGTGACGAAAGGGAATGGCTCGAAAAGCAAGCCGAACAGTATGCAACACCTGAGGATTACAAAAAAGAGGCTGATAAAGCCTCTGCTGATTATAATTATTTAAATTCTATTAAGGCTGATGTGCAAGGAAACGGCGGTGTGGCAAGCAACAAACTTGAAGATTTAATAAGTGAAGCTAACACAAATTACAATAAGTACAAAAGCAGTGCGAGAAAAAAGGAATACGAAGAAAAGACAAAAGATATTCTTGAAAGTGACGCAAGGGTAAGGAGTATTGTACAGCAGTATTATGCTTATCAGAAAAATTCTGAACAGAGAAAGTCTGATAATGGTGAGACTGTGAGAATTGATTTAAAAAGCGGAAATAAATACACTCCTGAGCAGGAACAAAGAATTGTTGAGAACTTTAACAATCTTGCAAACGAGGGATATGATCCGAAAGCATTATACACTTATTATGACAGAGCTATGCAGGAGCAGGCATCTATTGAAAACTTGCAGAAAATTCAACAGGACGCAATGAACAATCCTGTAGGTGCGAGTGCGTGGAGTGTACTTGATAATGTCGTTGGCTCTGTAGGTGACGCTTTTAAGTATATTGGTGCCGGTATTGCAGAAGATGTTACAGGAGAGTATCAATGGATTAATACATATGATACCGCAGCGGCAAGGGTTAATACTGTAAGAAGCACGGTATCTGACAAAATAGGTGCGGATATCGGGAATGAAACTGCCGGCAAGGTATCGTCATTTTTATATCAAACAGGTATGAGCCTTGCTGACTTTGCTGCAACCTTACCGCTCAATCTTGTACCCGGTGTCGGTACAGGTCTGCAAATGGTTTTGCTTTCGTCAGAGGCAGGAACAGCAGCGGCAAAAGAATCGTATGATAATACAGGCAGTGCATCCAAAGCGCTTAGTACAGGTATATGGGCAGGCATTGCAGAGGCATTCTTTGAGAAATTCAGCATTGAAAAAACAAAATATTTTGCGAGTGTAACACCGGACAGTGTAAAAAGTATTTTCAAAAATGCAGGAAAGCAGATGTTTACCGAACTTACCGAAGAGGGATTAACCACTATTGCCAATACTATGACAGACTGTATTATTAACGGTGATATGTCATCTATAGCACTTGAATACCAGGGGTACATTGATGAGGGTTATACAAAAGATGAAGCAACAGCAAAATGTGCAGGAAGTTTTGTAAAACAGGTGTTACTTGACGCAGCAGGTGGTGCTGTAAGCGGCGGCGTGCTCGGCGGTTCGGTAAGCGGCATAAGTTATGCCAAAGGCAAAATAAACACCAATATTGATATGAAAAAGAGTGCGGAAGAGATTGGCAAAGAGGTTATGTCAGATGAGAACTTTGACATTAATCTGCTTTTGGAACAAGCAAAAAACAGCGGTAGTGAAAAGGCGGTCAGTATTGCAAAATCAATTGAAAAGAAAATGAGCGGCAACAAGAACTACAAGGTAAACAGCGTTGATGTTGGCAACCTTATGAAGCTTATCGGTGCTGAAAGTTTAAAAAATACGATTAGTGAAAACACTGATGTAAAAAATGACGGAGTTACCGCAAATGAAGGGAATATCAACACTGTAAGCAAGGAAGAGATTACAGAACATATAAAATATAACTTTGGCAACAGTCATAAAAACGGCATTACGGCAACAGACAATAAAGGCAAGAGTGTTGTTATTGTAGGATTTGAAAGCAGTGCGAGATATTACGGAGAAGCGGATAATAAGGTGCGTGTTATTGCTGATGACGGCAGGGTATATAATGCAGACAGTTTGACTTTTAATCTTCCGGAATATCAAAGTCTTATGAATGCTGCGAAAAACTTTGATACAAACGGTGCGGGTTTGCTTTTGCGGGAATATGGCGATTATGTTAATTTTAAAGGCAAAGAAAGCGATATTAATAATTATATAGATACATTTACACAGTTATACGAAGCGGGAAAAATGGGAGCCCGTTATAACAGAGTAGCCGCAATGAAATATTACGGGAAATATATTGACGCAATCGGTCCGCAGAGAGCAATGCTTGCGGTTGAGGCGGGCAATAAAGATTCTGATTTATTCTTCAACAATGAAGAAAAACTTGCGAGAATAGACAGAAGTTCAAATGTAAAGGCTAATGTGTATGTTGAGAAGAGTGCCGAGGAAACGGTAAACCTTGATGAGGGTACAAGACTTGCACTTGAAAAATTAAGTGAAATGACAGGCAAGGAGATTATACTCACTGCCGATATGGACGAAAACGGAAGAATTGATTTTAGGAACGGTAAAATATACATAAGAGCAAGCCTTGACGGCAATTATATTTTACCTGTTGCAATGCACGAAAGCATGCATTCGTTTCGCAGGGAAAGTTCGAAAGATTACAGGCTTATAAGAAACTTTGTTGTGGACTATCTGTATGCGAGCGGTCACGATGTAATGAAAATGGCTGATAATGTTAAGATTAATTACGGTGACAGATTGACCACAAACGAGGATTGCATAGAAGAAATTGTCTGCAATTCCATTATGGCTATTGCAGGTGATGAAAGTGCAATGCATAAGGCTTTGCAGGTTGCAAAGGCAGATGAGGGGGTTCTTCAAAAACTTGCAAATGCAATAAAAAATCTTGCGAGCAAAATTAAAGAGTTTATCATTACTCATACAACAAACGAAGCAGCTCAAGCATTTGTAAATGATGTAAAGGCGCTTGACAAACTTGCAGAAATGTTTAGCAATGCAGCGGATAACATTAAGGCAAAAAGTGAAGAAGTAATTACAAATGAGCAAAAAAATAACACCGGTAAGGGTGTTGAGAGTGGAGATGTTAAGTATTCAATTAAAGAAAATGTAAAAAATAAGGTTTCAGGTGAAATATATGATAAGGTGGTTGTTCTTGATACAAACATATTTAAAGGGATTCCACCACGCAATTGGGGTAAAACTTTTAGAAATTTTATTTCAAAACATCTTATAGGAAAAAAGTTTTTAACATTTGACGAGAATGGTAAAGAAGAAATTATAGAATTTGCAAAGCCAAATGAACGAGTAACCAAAAATGGTGCTAACAACAGTCATAAAGTTATTGATAAATTATCAAGAAAGTCAGACAGAAACAGTAAGTTAGTAATCGTTCATTCTGATGAAGTAATAAATATTTCAGAAAAGCAAAATGAAAATGCAGAACATTCACATCAATGGTTAGATGAAAACGGATGGGAATTTAGAAATGCTTTTGTAATGGATAAGTATGGTAAAATATACTCGGTAACATTAAATATTGCAAAGTCTAAAGATGGGCGAAATATACTTTACGATATAAATAAAATAAACGAAGTTGGGTACGGCGACGTGCTCTCAAATGCCAAAGGCAAGAGGAGCTCGCACATAAACCCCAACTTCGTCACTAACAGTATATCTCAAAGTGAAAATAATGTCAATACGAAAAATGACGAAAGTAGCAATGATATCAAATACAGCATGGGAGGATTGAAAGCAGAAACTGCAGACAAGAGTGCACTTGAGAAAGCTATGGAGCTTGAAAAGGACGGTACAGATTCCGAGAAAATCCGTAAGGAAACGGGTTGGTTTAAGGGATATGACGGCAAGTGGCGATTTGAGATAGATAACAGCGAATTAAAGTTTAAAACAGATATCGAAAAGAACAGAGCTGCCGCAATTGAACTTGCGAAAATGAAAGTTAAAAGTGCAGAGCTTGAAGAAAAGATTGTAAATGATACAGCTACAAAAGCAGAGGAAAATGAATACTACAATCTTGACGAAAAAATGATTGAGTACAGAGAAGGAGTGAAATTGAGTGATGTAATAAATCATCCAAAACTTTTTGAAGCGTATCCGCAACTAAAGAATTTAGATGTTTATTACGAGATTTCTTCGGTTAATCGAGGTGTATACAGTTCAAACGGTAATGTGATAATGTTAAATCCGATGCATACGATTGATGAGCAGAAAGAAGCGATTATTCACGAAATTCAGCACGCAATACAGGGAATAGAAAATTTTGCGAACGGAAGTAATTTGGAATACTGGAAAAATCTCGGATACAGCGATGAAGAAGCAATGGCAATGTATTATAACACTGCCGGAGAAAGAGAAGCAAGAGATGTTTCTGCCAGAAGAGATTACAATGCAGAGCAAAGAAAAAACATCCGTCCGGACATTGACAGGAAAGATGTTGTATTTGCTAATAGCGGTGATGCAGGGTATTTGATTGATGATACGAAAAGTAGTGCTGAGAAATATTCTGAAGATGACTTTGAAAATAAAGTTGTTTATCCGAATATGGACGAAAGACAAAGAGCGCAGATATTAAGAAATGAGAGAATAAAGTTATCTTCATATGATTCTAAAAATGCTCTTTCACCTGATGATGTCGCTTCACTTGAAAATTCTGTAAAAAGAAATGCGTTTAAAATTTTGCGAGAATTAGGAACAAAATTTAAAGTTTATAAAAACTATACTAATGAAAATATAGAACTTGATTTTGATTATTCAAAATCAGGACTGAAAGAAAGCATTGATAAGCAGGGAAATATCACAACAAATTATACAGATTTTGCTAAAATGCTGACAGTTTTTGATGATGTAATCAGGAACGCAGTACCTATTGAGGTTCATACAGACAAGTATGTAGGAACTAAACGAGAAAATCCGGATTTAAAATATGACTATGTGCTTTTAAGTGCATTCACAGATGATAATTATATTGTACCTGTGGAACTGCACATTAAAGAATATAAGGAAAGTTATAGAATTAACAATAAATTGTATGTAAGTATTACATTAGGTAAAATAAAAAATGAGGATAACATCATCACGGGTTCCCTACTCAAAAACAATAATGAAGTAGCGAATTCCGTTCCGTTATCCTCTGAAGTAAGCATACCACAACTAGTTTCAAAAGTCAATGAAAAACTTGGAAATTTTTATAAGTATCTTCCTGATGAATTACTTAGTGAAACACAGTTAAAATATAAAAAAATAGCTGCAGAAAAAGATAGACAAAGACTGTCAACTATGAGAAATAAAACAATACAGACGGAAAACAAATCGGACATAAAGTACGCAACAGACGATACCATTAATGATTGGCTTGATGATGAAAGCACACCGCAGGGAATTGACTACGAAAAGGCAGTTGAAAAAAATCCTGTAATAGCAGTAGCGAAAATATATAAAAGTGCGGCACAAACTGCAAAGAGCGGACTTGCACAGGGAAAGAATGTAAAACTTGATGAGAAAGAATATCTAAGAATTGCCGGAAGTATAATGCAGACATACGGTATAAAAGGCAAGTATAACCCTAATTACAAGAAAGAGCTTGCAAGTCAACTTAAGAATTTTGTTGACAGCATAGGAAAGAAAGATGCGAATTTTACAGATTTATTTGAAGAACTTGTAAATGACTGCAAGGGAGGTATTCTGCTTAGCGGTGAGTATGACACAACGCTTATGCGTGAAGAACGAGAGTTTGTACTTGATATGCTCCAAGGCAAAGTACTGCTTATAAAACCGAGAGATGTACAGCAAATTGAGGAAGACTACGGTTCGGTAGCAAACTACCGCAAAAAGATGTTTGGCAAAACATATGTTGCAGTTAAAAACAAGGAAAGCGGAAAAGGGTATTATATTGAAGATGTAATTACGCATATTGAAGAAAATTATCCTTACTTACTTAATGAAAACGCTGACGGTGATATGGGATACTTATGGCTTGAGGACCTTGTAAATAATGTGTTAAAGCCTAAATATAAGAACCCGTATTTTGAGGGGGAAAATTCATTTTATGAAACTCCGGAAACGGCTGCGATTCAAATGGCTTTTGAATGTGCCTCTAAGATTATAAATGCAAAGACAGAAAAACTTAAGGCTGATACGAAAGCAGACAAAAAGTTGATTAAAGAAATTGAAACTTCGCAGAAAGAGGCAATTAATATAGCTACTGAAATTGCGGAAGCTAAAAATAAGCAATATAGGCAAGAACTTAAGGAGGCAAAGGAAAGAAATATAAAACTGTGGAAGAGAAATGCTAAATTAAGTCAAGAGAAAAAAGAGGAGCATCGCAAACGAGTTGAACATTCAAGAGAATTGTTTTCTCGACTTAATAAAGAAAAAAGTAAGGTTAGAGTAGAAAAAAACAAAAATGCATACAGCAATAAAATTATTGAAGCGCAAAAGGCGATTATTGCAAGCCACTATAAGACAATAAGAGAGGAGTATAACGAAAATAGGGAAAAGACACTCTACCTGAATAAGTTAGGAAAGATGTGCGACAGACTAACGAAAAGGCTTGACGGCAAGGCTAAAAATAATGAATATATACCGGATAATTTAAAAGGACCTATTATTGATGTGCTTAGTTGTTTTACCGTTAAAGACGCTAAGAACGCTACACCTGGATACTTCGGTGAATGGAACAGAATTAAAGAAGTCGGTGAGAGCGTTGCTGAACTTGCCAATGAATATAATAATATGAAACCGGAACCGACTCCTTCTACAGATTTGGAGAAAAAAGAAAAAGAAAAACCTCAAAATACTTTTATTGATATTGAAAGTATAAGTTATAAAGAACCGGTAAATAAACAACTCGAAAATCTTAAAGCACTTGTGAAAGGACATAATATATATACGCTTACTTCAAACGAACTTGTTGCCATATATGATACAATGCAAATGCTTGACGAATCTCTTAGGGATGCAGTGCAGATTATTGTTGACGGCAGAAAACAGAACTTTAAGGAGCTTGCCAATGAGGCTATGCAAGAGGTAAAAAATAATAAAGCAAGAGTTGATTATTCAAAAATGAAGAATGTTTTAGCAGCTCCGGCAAAGCAACTCGGTAAAAGTTTTGTTGCTACTCATCTTGACCCTGTGAGATACGGACGAATGCTTAGTAATTATCACGATGACAGCATTATTTATAAATTATTCAGCGGATTGCATGAGGGCGAAAACAAGGCTATTACAATTCAGCAGAAAGCAATAAGCAGAATTAAGGAAGTTACACTTAAGTACGAAAAAGAGATTAAGGGTATACAGAATGAAGATGTAAAGGAATTTGATTTTAGGGATGTAGAAACCGGTAGGCGTGTGCCGATTACTAAGGGTGTGCTGCTTGCTATTTACCTTACCGACAGACAGAAAAGCGGCCATATTCATTTACTTGGAGGCACAGAGGAAACTTATGCAAATGAAGCAGGACACTATACCGTACTGCCAAACCTTGAACTTAGCAATAAAAAATTAAAGCGAACAGCTAATGAAAATTCACATAAGGTAAGATTTAATGTTGAAAGTCTTAAGAGAATTGAAAAGTATGTACAGAATGACAAGGTATTAATGGAGCTTGCTACCGCAATAAGTGAAGTGTATAATCAAACACTTAAGCAGGAGATTAATGAAGTAAGTATGGCAAAGTACGGAATGAAGATTGCCACAGTAAAAGATTATTATCCTTTAAAGGTTGACCCTAATGCAGGAAAGTACGAAAAGAATCTTAAAACCGAGTTTCACGATACAAGACTTAAAAGTCGTGGATTTACAAAACAGCGTCAATGGTCGGATACTCCTATTGTGATTGACGACGCTTTGAGAAATTTTGTAAAACAAGTAAAATCGGTAAGCGAATACTGCGGTTTGCTGATACCGATTGAAAATTTTAAAAAAGTATATAACTACTCTGACGGTTCAGCTACTTTGCAATCAACCATAAAGGAAAGATACGGCGTATCTGCAGAACATTACATTGACAAACTCATCGGTGATTTACAGCAGAGAGCAGACACCATAGATAATACTTTTCTTGATAAAATTCAAAGCAACTATATGGGTATGAAGATTGCCTTTAACTTTGGCTCTATGATAAAGCAGGTTTCTGCATTTCCTCTTGCTAACAGATACTTTGGCGCTAAGAATGTTTCGCTTGCGGCTATGAATTTATTCAGAAACAAGGTTGACTTTGATTTATATAATAAGTACACTTCGTATTTATGGTACAGAAAAGAGGGCAACGGTACTGTAATCGGCGAACTTAGCAAAGAAATGAGTTTGACAAGCAAAGGTATGGGATTTCTTGATATTGTCAGCAAAATGGATAACAGAGTGGTTTCAAGTTTACTGTATGCGGCAGAGCTGCATGTTGAGCAGACCACTGACCTTAAAAAGGGGACTGACGCTTTTTACAGAGAGGTTGCAAGGCAGTTCGAGAAGTGTATTGACGAAACCCAGCCGAACAACATGGTTACATCAAAGCCACAGTACATGAGGAACAAGAATTTAAGGCGACTGTCGCTTAATGCCTTCCGCTCTCAAAATATGGCAATCGGTAATACAATATTTGATTCATTCTTTGAGATGAAAGCAAGAATGGCTGATGATAAGATTAACAGTACGGCAGAAAGCAAAGCTGCTAAAAAAGCCGCAGTGTTAAAATTTGTTTCGTGCTGTTCCGGTGCCATTAGTGCTAATTTGCTCTTAGGCGCTTTGTCTTTGTTGTCATCAATATGTTTGTATCATCGTTGGGATGATTTGTTTGACGATGAGGGTAATATATCCGGACAAAAAATCGCACTTAACTATCTTGATGAGGTGCTCAACGGAATATTTGGCAGCTTTGCTATGGGTGATTATTTGTATAGTGCGGTAAGCAGTGCTATTGACATAGGTAAGACTTATTACGGCTTGCAGGCTATGAGTGTTGATTCTATTAATGATATGGTCAAGGATTTGATAAGCGGAAAAGCATTGGACGCACTTAAAACATTGCTTGATTGTCTGGGTATTCCGGGTACTAATTTTGCAAGGTTTGGCTCATCAATATATGCTTATTACAATGATGTGGCTAAAGGTAGCGGAAGAATTATTACGGACAGCAAGGGTAATGTGAATACTGATTACTTGCACTATTACATAGTTGAAGACAAAAAGAGCGGCAATGATACAAGAGCGGAGCATTACGAAAATATGTGGAAAGAAATTCTTATAGAAGAAAAGGGTAAAACAGAAAGTGAGGCTACTGATTACATAAAAAGCAAAATTGTTACTGCACTTTCGGCTGACGATGATATTGAAGAGGCGGGTGTGGCTAAGGCTAACGGTAATCTTGCTGACTACGAAAAATACAGGCAAAAAGTTATTGATTATGGCTTTGACAGTAAAGATGTGCAAAAAGCTATTGATAGATTTATTAAAAGCGAGGCTAAGCTTGTGTCTGAAATTGAAGATAACGAGGACCGAAAACAGGAGCTTATTGACAATGGGTTTAACGAAAAAGGCGCTGAATTTGTAATCAATAAGATTAATGAATCAAAGTCTGATGATGAAACGGGAAGTACATCTGTATTTGATGATACAAGTGAGGAAAATGAACTTGTTATGTACAGGTATTCTGATTTATTTGACGCTTTGATAAACGGAGATACTGAAAACTATAGTATGATTGAAAATTATCTTATAGAAAAAGGAGGAAAAACAAAAAAGGAGATAAAGAGTGCTATGAGAAGCACAAGCAGAACAGATAAACTGTGGGGCGAATATATAGAGGCATCTACAGGCAATGACAGGCAGCGCACAAGAGAACTTGTTACTCAATTGACGAGAATTTACGGAAGTTGGGAGAATGCGAAAACGGCTTTGAAAAAATATCAAAACAAAATAAAGTAAATTAATTCCCACCGCAAGAGATTATTTAACTCTTGCGGTGGGGTTGTTTTAGGGGGATATAATTTTTACAATTATATAAGAGGTGATAATGTGAATACAATTTGCTTTTCTGTTTATAAGAACACCTTAAAGAAAACGGATGGATTTAACCCGGTTAGTTCTGAGAATAAGTATTCTGAAATCAAGTTGAATTTTACGAGTGGCGATGACTGGGAAAAATGCAGTGTTGTATCGGCTACTTTCTTCTGCGGATTGAGTGACGAAACTCATAGCGATGTGGTTGAAATCAATAATTTATCAGCTGCAATTAAAATTCCTTCGGCTGTACTGAAGAATAAGAGTAAAGTACAATTTGGCATTTCAGGAGTGTTTGATAATGACGGTACGGCTGTAACTATTTCAACTAATGTTGTGACAATTAATTTAAACAAGGGAATAAATGTAAATGATAGTATCGGCGCAGACATATATGAAAGACTGATGACGATATTCAATGAGAAGATAAGTGCAAAGCTGTTGTGCAACACTCCGCAAATGTTTGGAGCAATAGGAAACGGTATTGCAGATGACACGAACGCAATACAAAGAGCTGTTGACTTAGGACTTCCTGTATATATTCCAAAAGGAACATATAAGATTACAAAGCCGATTTTGGCAAAAGATATGTATATAGACGGCGATACACAAGCAATTATCAAAAGCGATTGTAATGATAAGGCGGCTTTTGAACTTAATGTTGAAAGCCCTAATCTCGGATATATATCACGAAACAGTTACATACGGAACATTACAATCAATGTCAATAACGGCAAATACGGAATACATTATAATCGTACTCACAATCTTTCGCTGAAAAATATTAAAATTAAAAATTTCAGTGTGGCAGGTATTCTTGCAGGAAGTTTAGCTGATGGTGTAAAAAGCTACAACATCGAAACGGTAGCAAGCGGACTGGTGCTGTTTAACGAATCTGCAATACTTGGAAGTGTTGGTATTAGAAATCTGACAACAGACAGTTTCTGGAAAGACATTATTGTATATAACACCGATGTGGGAATTGAACCGGGCGGAAATGATATAGTTACATGTCACTATTGGAACTCGCTTGAAGAGCTTACGGAAACTTGTACTGCTTTTGTGCTAAGGGACAAAGTGAACGCTACATTGAGCTCGTGCTGTTCTGATTCAAGCAGGTATGCTGTAAGGCTTGGTGATTATTCAAGGGCGACTATTAACGGCTTGAGAATTATATACGCAGCGGCTATGATTGAGAAATATGCTAAGGTTAGCGACTGCGTTATTATTGACAGTGCAGAGGATCCGGCTAATCCGGATAAATATTACAGCTCGTGTACTGCCCACATTACAGGCCTTGAAATCAAAGCACAGACATCCGTAAATTTAAAAATATTGTCTGACTATTTGTTTAACAGATATAAAACGCTGCCAACATATTGGCGAAACATATCAATATCAAGCAGCTTTATCGCTCCTAATATTGCAAACCAACCGTCATTGGGATTTGAGAATTTTTCAAACACGCAAGGCACAAGAAATAAAGACGGAGTGGGTGGAATATCTGACTGCAATACAAGAGAAATAGGAGTATACAGATGTACTACCTCAACCGCTAACATTCCCGAAACGGCAAAAGGTATGTTGATATGCTTGTCATCGGGTGAGTATAACTGGAGTCAAATATACATAACAAGTAGTGCGTTGTGGATTAGATATTCATCATCGGCAACTACTTGGGACAGTTGGGTAAAGGTTAATCAGAGCTAAGGGAGGTTTAATATATGTCAAAAATTACTTGTGTTGATATTTCGGAATTTCAGCAGAATATCGACTTCAACAAAATGAAAAATGACGGCATAAAAGCGGTCATAATAAGGGCAGGATACGGTAGAGAAGTATCGCAAAAAGACAGTATGTTTGAAAGTCACTATAGAAATGCAAAATCAGCAGGCTTGAAAGTCGGTGCATACTGGTACAGCTATGCCGACAGCGTAAGCGATGCAGAAAAAGAGGCTAAGACCTGCCTTGAGTGCATTAATAACAAATCTCTTGATATGCCGATTTATTATGATTTGGAAGATTATTCAATGGTTAAACTCGGCAAAACAAAACTTACAGCGATTGCAGAACGATTTTGCGAAACAATCAAGAAAAGTAACTACAGAGCAGGTGTGTATGCCAATCTGAATTGGTTTAACAACTGTCTTGATTATGATGAATTGAAGAGAAAATACAGTATCTGGCTTGCTCAGTATAACGATAAAGCAGAACTTGACTGCGACATTTGGCAGAATCATTCAACAGGCAGAGTAAGCGGTTACAGCGGAAATATTGATACTAATGTAATTTACAACGAGGATATTTTCAGTGGGAAGTCTGATACAAAAGTTGAAAAGCCAACCTTGACATACAGAGTTTATGCAGATAACAAATGGTATGATGAAATCAAAGGACTCTCAAATATCGCAGGAAGAAAAAAGCAAGCTATTTCGGCAGTTGCAGTAAAGGTCAGCAAGGGCAACATCAAGTACAGAGTGCATTTGCTTAACGGAGATTGGTTGCCTTGGGTAACTGATTATGACATTAACGATAATGTCAATGGCTATGCAGGTATCAAAGGAAAGGTTATTGACGGCTTACAGGTTGAGTTTGAGGGAGTCGGCAATTATAAAGCTACATATCGTGTACGCAAGCAAGGTCAGAAATTCTTTGATTGGCAGCATAATACAGAAAAAGACAGTAATCAGGATGGCTACGCAGGACTTCTCGGCACTAAAATTGACGGTGTGCAGATTACATTGACATAATTTTGGAGGTATAAAATGAAAGACAATATTATTCAGGCTACTGTTTCAGTAGCTATCGGTGCTCTGATATCATATTTTAATATCTTACTTATCCCAATTCTCGTGCTCATCGTTGTAATGCTTATTGATTACATTACAGGGTTGACATCGGCGTACAGAAACGGTGAATTAAAAAGTAAAACAGGTTTAATCGGGATTTTGAAAAAAGTTAGCTACCTTGTGCTCGTTGCAGTTGGCGGTGTGGTTGATTATTTAATTTGTTCGGGCCTTGCAACAGCAGGATTTGATTTTGGCGTTACATATTGTTGTGGTCTTATCGTGTGCGTGTGGCTTATTATTAACGAACTTATTTCAATTCTTGAGAATTTGTCTGAGCTCGGTACGCCGATTCCAAAGTTTCTCGTGAACATTGTTCATAGGCTTAAAGATTCTGTGGATGATGATACGAATTATAAAAAATAACTGAAATGCAACACAAAATGCAACACGGATATTAATATATTTAGTGTTTAGCTGTGATAATATAGGTTCGATTCCCCTCATCTCCACCAAAACAAAAATCCAGCAGATAAGCCAAAATTACGAAAAACGGCTTGTTTGCTGGATTTTTTAGTTTGCATATTTAATTGTAAAAAACAGAAATTAGCGGTAAAAATAGGTGTTTTGAGTATAAATGCAACACGAAATGCAACACGAATTTGTAGAAAAAAGTGGTTGTAAATCGTGTTGCATTACTGTTATTGAATGATTAAGTTTTTGGCTTTTGGATAGCTTATTGCTTTAAATACTTAACTTAGAATTATGCTTGGTTTTGTAGATTGCTTGAGTCAGCGGTAAAATTATTCTGAAAAATGTTTATGATTTTCTTATTCATTTCTTCCTGCTTATCTCTTAGAGTGTGCTGATAGATATTTTGCAGTACTGCAACAGATTTCCAACCTCCAATTTGAGCTATGTGCTTGTCAGGGATGCCGCAGGCGTGGAGTTCGGAAGCAAAGTAATGGCGCAGTTTGTGAAAGGATATATGCGGCACATTACATTGTTGTACAAGTCTGTTGAATGAGTCAGATAGTTTTGCCGGAGAGCAGCCAAAGTATTTCCATTCTTTGACCTCTTTTATAATGTGAGGAGGCAAGGGAACAAAGCGATTACCTGCATTCGTTTTTGGCGGCTTTATTACGATATTATTGTTTTTGTCATAGACAGCTGCTTTATTTACCGTTACTCCGAGGTCGCTTACATCGTTGAGAGTTAGGGCACACACCTCGGAACGGCGAAGACTGCCGGAGCTTGCAAGCAGAATTGGCACTCTTATGAAATCGTTTGCGTTGGCGAGCAGAGTATTGATTTCTTCTGTAGTGGGAATTGTGTATGTTGGCTCTACTTTTTGCGGTAGGCGGGTAGTAAGAATTAGCTGGGGCTTGTATGCACGCAGAACCGCAGACAACAGTCCGTGGGAGTTGCGTACTGATTTAGGAGATTTTGTTGCTGACATCTCGTTGACGGCAAGCTGAATATGCTCTTGATTTATATTACTCAGCTTCATAGGCATTAGCATTTTAAAATCGTTTCGCAAATTCTTTTCATAGCCGTCTATTGTTGAAGGGGCAAGAACCGATGACTTGCTGTCTATGTAACGGCGGTATGCTTCCTGCAAGGTGAGGTCATTGTATGTTTTAGCGCCTCTTTGTTTGTTATGACTGTATTCCTTTGCCATATATTCTGCCTCTTTTTTAGTTGAGCCGGTAAATGACTTGTAATGCCGTTTATTGTTTTCGTCTGTATAATCATATTCAAGTACTCGCCAGTTGCCTGATTTTAATTTTTTTGCGTTTGCCATGATCATCCCTCCTGCAATTGGTATCGGCTCTTGAAGTAAAAATGCCGACACCTTTCGATTTTCCTTGTACTGTTCCAGCAGTACGAGGATTTTTTTATTTTAATTGTTATTTCGCTTTTTTCTATATATAGTAATTTGCAACAGATTTACAACAGAAATCAATAAACCCTGCTGTAGTATTTCTGATTTACCGCTTTAGATCCACACCAAGGGCAGAATTTAAAATCCGACTGCAAAGTCTTTTTGCACTTCTTGCATTTCATAAAAAGTACCTCTGTTCGATTATTTACACTTGTTATGGCCTGTTTTATTAATAAGATAAAGCAGGTCATAACAGTGCTTTTAATTTCTGTATCAAATTATATTACTTTCTGTTTTACAAAATTATTAAAGTACTGTATAATAGTATTTACTTAGAATAATCTTTTATTGCTTGAATAATACTATTAGTATTCCAAGCAACTTCAATGTCTGCAATATTTTGAATATAAACAGGAGTTCTTGTATTTCCCCATGGTTTTATGGATATGATTGGTTTATTGTAATTTTGTGCAATTTCAATTTCCTTTTCCATCCATTCTCTATTATTGGCATACATTCCTGAAATAACAAGTACAACATTTACAGGTTTTATTTTGTTTTCAATTGCAGATGTAATTTCTGATTTATTTTTAACATTGGTACCATCTGTGTTCTTCAGCGGATTATCCTCCGGTGCTGAAAAGTTTTTATATGAGAAATTAGGGTCTTCATTTAAAAGTTTAATAAGTCTATCATAGTCATCGCCATATTTCCAAGCATGGCTAATAAATAAATTATATTTAATAAAAATCATCCTTTCTATTTTATAATTCTTAAGAGAAGAGGTATTATAATAATGACACAGAAAATTAATAGATATAAAAAGAAACCAGTAATTGTTGAGGCTTATCAAACAGATAAAAAGATTACAATACACACTCTTGAAGGGGATATGGTTGCTCAACCCGGAGATTATATAATAACCGGAGTTAATGGCGAAAAGTATCCATGTAAACCTGAAATATTTAGAAAGACTTACGAATTAGTAGAAGATTGATCGTTATAGCTATATATGTTATTCCAACTATCAAATTCTTGCGTTAAATATTTTTCGCAATTTGAAACTAATATTTCAAATGCTTCATTTTCACTTTTATTAGAAAATTCTAATGATTTTGTATAAAAGCGGTGTAAAACACTTTTAAGTATTTCACAGTTTGAACGGTATTGTATCCATAACTCTTTATTTTTATATAATGAATTGATACTTGAAACAACAGTAGCGCTTGAACTAAGTATAGCAATTAGTATTCTTGCCATTAAATTAATACATTCAAAATCAAGCAGGAGAGTGAGAATAGGTATTATAGCAGTTACGATTATAGCTATTATAGATAATTGTTTGTATTTTATTTGTAATTTTAAACTTTTTTTATCATACCACTTTATTTGTGCAATAAGTCTATTTTGAATGTAAGTATTTATAGTTTCATTTTTTATATTGTTATATTTAAATTCTTCAGATATATTATATTCATTATTACTCATTTGTTTTTCCTCACATTTTAATTTTAAAATACAAATAATGATACTATTATTTTTCATATTTATGGACTGCGTAATAATAAAGTGCACCTAAAACAAACCATAGAATAATGGTAATAATGCCAAGATACATATACATATCATAGTCATAATATGATTTTGGCATAAAAATTATCTCTCCCAGGAAATTACTATAAATAAGGATTTATTTATTCTGTTCATTTTGCTCGGTTTTATTTATATCTTCAATAAACAGAGGTGTATTGCAAAGGGTGCAGTTGGTGCTGCTGAAACTATTTAAAGTTTTGCATTTAGGACATTCGACAAGTGAGACAGCATTTTGATTGACTCTTACAGCAGGTTTCTTAATAACTGTTTTCTTAATAACTGTGAAATTAACGGTTACGGTTGCTTTGTAGGTTTTGATATTATCTGTATTTGTAGATACGCTGATATTTACCTTTGAAATTTGTGGATTGTAATTAGGCTTTTGGAAATATTTTAAATCTGTATTTGGGATACTTCCAATTTCTAAATTGTTTATAAATACAGTCAGAGGTTGATTTGGTGAATATTCCGAGAGGGATGTTTTGAGTTTTACGGAGTTGTCACCGTTGTATATCATACTGAGGTTGTGCTGACGGAAATCAGAATCAGAGTCTGCTATGATAAATTGCTTTGAAAATGACATATTGGAATCAAAACAGTAAGCTATAACGGCGTCATTAAGTACTGAGTTAAAGTCATCGTCTTTTATACTTTTATTTATGTATATGAGAACTTCTGAATCTTTTTTAATTATTACATATTCACATGATTTGTTATACAGAATTTGCACACCATGTAGATTATTAAACTTGTATGTGATGTTTTCTAATCCCTTTACTTTGTTGCCTTTATGTCTTAAATTGATAAATACAACTGGACTGAGTAGCAAAAGCGTTGTGATTGCTCCAAGACGGATTCCTTTCATAGACAGAGAGGTGGTTAAGGTTGACCAAACAGCACCATACAAAAGGTCAAGCATGATATCTTTTGCAACTATTTTTCGGTAGCAGTTATCGCAATAATAATGAGCATACCCTCTTATTTCTTTACCGCAACATTCACATTTAATTGAAACATCCATAATAACACCTTCATTTATTACTGTTTGTTTTTATAATATCCATTTATAATTGATTAAATCATATATGAATTAATGCCTTGAAAGCTGTCGTCTACATAATAGCCTTCTTTTTCTTCCCTTGTGAGGTTATTATCTCGCCAAAAATTTTGTAATTTTTTTGCATCCGTTTCATCTCTATTATATATACTATAATCAAAAGCAAAACGGATAAAACTGTTAAAAGATAATTTTTGCTTATGAAAGACTGTGAAAGAGATGTAAGCTGCAAGCATTTTTTCCATATCATACGGTCTAATAGTGCTTGACTTACTTTTATAATAATAATCAGTTAAGTAGTCTGATACAGTATTACTTATATACTGGCTCGCTAATTGGATTATTTTTTCTTGATTATCAGGGTATTCCTCGATTGAATACTCTTGGCAATAAACAAAAAGAGTATAAAACTCACAAAAGCGATAAAGAGAATATTCTTTTGCCGCAAATTCATATTGAAACTTATCGGTTTTACATTTGTCGGAAATAAAGTATTTTGCCATGAACGAATAGTTCATCTTTTCAAAAGAAATAAATCTTTCGTATTCTGCCACTACATAAGAAGCGGAAGCAGGAGAATTAATTGCATTAAGGATAACCTGTACATTTTTTTCGTTAAACCAAAACTTTTGGTATTTGTCGTTTTTAATATTTGCAAATACTCCGAAGACAATCCATGGGACGATTGCAAGAAAAATAATTAATGTACCTGAAAAGTTAAATGCAATTATGTTACTGAATATTATATAGAGTAACATAAATTCGAGTAATGCTAAGAATGCTCCTAAAACGAATTTATATTCATACTTAAAAAAATAAACTATGTTGCCAATAATATTTGAAAAAATTTTTTTCATAATAAAATTCCTTTTTAAACAAAATTGTTAATTATTCGCACATCGAAATTTAAAAAATATACCGCTCGTTAGCGGTTACGTTATGCACGCTTGTTTAACAGGCGTGTATTTCTTTTTGTATATAATCTTCAAACAGTTTATATACTTTCTTTTCAATGTCACTTTTAAGGAACATTTGCCTTTTATATAAAACAGACATTCGTCTTGCTCTTGCAGCGGCTTGTTGAGATGTAAGGTTACACTGTTTTGAAATTTCATTTGTTGAATGTAAATCTAATCCCCATAGTACACATGCCGGTGAGAGAAGTTTTGAGGCGAAAGAATTAGCTTCTTTTTCAAGCTTATAGTTATCGTGAATAAAGTGACCGTTTTTGAGCCTGTGTCCCAAGAAAATATGACCGAGTTCGTGTGCCACGACAAATCTTTTTTGTGATGAGGATAATGTGTCGTCATATATTATGTACCATTTATCTCCGTCACAAAGAGCTGCGCCGAGTTCAGATTCTTTTAATTCATTTATCAGACTGTTTTTAATAACTTTAATATCTGCCATTTTTGCAATTTGTAAAACATCAACAGGCAAAGAGTTAATTTTAAAATCTATTAAACATTGCCATGCGGAATTTCTGACATTTTTATATGCTCCGTAAAACAATCCGTTCACCTCCTACAATTCATCAGTTGACGGTGCCTCTTCAAGTTTTTTACGCTGTTCATCCGTAAGTGTAATATACTCCGGATTTTTGCCGTTACAAGCAGCACGAAAAACTTGCCCTACAACTTTACTTTCTTCTACTCCGAGAAGTCGGTCAACTGCCTGCTGCATTTCGGGCTTTGACCTGTATGCGGTTATCACTTCTTTTTCGTGTTCTGTTAATGTAAACGGAACTTGAAAGCTGGATTTATTATCTGAAATATACTCATCATAAAACACTTCCATCTTAACATTAAGTGCTTTACATATTTTAGCAAGAACTGAAATATCTACTTTCATATTATCCCTTTTGATAATACTGTATATTGTAGATGATGTAATACCGATTTTATCCGCCAATTCATTAGGATTACTGTTTTGTGATTTAAGAATTTCGGATAATTTTGCACCAATTCCCATATAAGTACCTCCTTTGTAATTATTATATAGCAAAAAATTGCATAAATCAACATAAAATAACGCATTTGCGTTAATTTAGAATATTTGCTAATAAACAAAATTGTTTTTTATGCAAGATACCAATATTTACGCAAATGCGTAAATATGTGTTGACAAATAACGCAAACGCACATATAATTATCTTAAAGATTACGCAGATGCGTAAATTAAAAATAAAGGAGGTTTAAAAATGTATCCTAATTTAGACAGAGAAATCAATGCAAATGGAATGTCATGGCGATCTGTGTCAGGTGCAATAGGAATGCCTGAGAGTACCTTCCGCAATAAAATAACCAAAGGCGACTTTTCTATTGGAGAGGCTTTTTCAATTAAAGAAAGATTGTTCCCTAAGTATGAACTGGAATACCTATTTGAAAAAGCAGAACAGCCGGCATAAGGAGGTGGCTAATATCAATTCGGTAAAATTAAAAGAAGAAATAAAAAAAGCCGGATATACACAAGTAAGGCTGGCAGAAGAACTTGAAATTACACAAAATTCGCTCTCATCTAAGATAACAGGAAAATCTGAATTTACTTTATCTGAGGCAATAAAAATTTGCGAATGTCTTAATATTACAGATATTAACAAAAGGGCAGAATTATTTTTGACATAAAAAAACAAGCATCAACGGTCCTTTCGTTGATACTTGTTCCCAATTTTTTTACCTGTGCAAATTGCAGATAGAGTTAAATGTAAAGTTTTCTCTTAATTTTTTATACCGGTTAAGGTTCCGGTTATCTCTACATTAACATCTATCATCAGTAAAAGGACTACCAATTTCTTGATTTACTGCTTCACTTAGGCGGTTTGGCTCCGCCATGATAGCCTTAGCATCAGCATTGAACAGGAACCGGCAAAGTCAAAAGTTTGGTCAAAAAAACCAACTCCTTCCTTTTGCCATAAGGCAATACAATTGTACAAAAATATTTGTATAATGTCAAATTTGATTTTCAGATAAGCTAAATAAGGAGGTGGAATAATGAAAGGTGAACAGGCTGCAAAAGTGATTGATTCACTTGTGAATTTTATTGAAAGAGTGGCAAATGAAAAACGACCTACAAAGGAAGAAGTGGAAGTTCTTCCCGAGGTCGTCAGAGCATTAAAAGAGTTTACTACTCTTTAGAGATTTGTTGTATCCAAATTTGAGTTACCGAGTGTTTCAGCAATACCGTTGAAAATTTCGGAATAAAACTCTGAAACGGCTTTTCCACTTTCTGCATCAGCAGGAAAATTAAAGGTTGAAGCCATTGCAACAACAATTTCTTTTGCAGTGTTGGCTGCAAATTTATCGATTTCATAATTACGCATATTTACACCTCCTTTCAGTAATATAGTAGCACATAAAAAGAGGGGAGGCAAGAAAATAGAATAAGGAGGTGTTTAGATGATATTTAAAAAATGCAGGGAGAAGATTTACCACATGATACGAAATGCTGTTTATGACGCACTTCGTATGAATGAGGCAAAAGGAAGAAAAATCAGTGCAGGCGACATTATGCTTGTGGATAAAGACAATTTAAGAATATGCATTTCAAATATTCCTCGTGGAGCTGACGCTATTTATTTTGAAAAGCTGATGAAAACGGTAATCTCGGAATTTGAGAGGCAAACGGGAAACAGGGAAGTATGTTTTCAATGGGAGCTTAATTCAAAGAAAAATCCCCCCGACAGCAATCAGGAGGATAAGAAAAATTAAATTAAGGAAATTATGAAAGCAACAACAGAAAGAGTTACTGATATAAGAGAAACGGCAAAAGGAGGTGTTTAGATGATTGTAGTAAATAAGAATTATAAGAAACCGATTGAAATTAAGATGAGTGGAGTGGAGAAAGAAAAAGAGCAGGAAATACTGTTGAGGTATATTCGTACAGCACTTAGGATTGTTAAGAAGAGCAGAGATGAAGAGATATGCTACAAAATAGAAATTGACTGAGCAAAGCCCAGTCAATCTATAAAAGTTAGCAGGATTCGATTTCTTCGTAATCAATTTCTACTTTGTCATTATCTTTAGAAGCAACAAGGCTGATTGCAGCCGGTAAATCGTCATCAGCTTCTATAAAAGACAGTGTAACCTTATCCATACCGTCAGAATGGATTTGATTGATTACTTCGAATATATCTGAAACTTTAACGGTAATAGAGTCCATAGAAAAACCTCCTTTCAGTAATATAGTAGCACATAAAAAGAGGGGAGACAAGAAAATAGAATAAGGAGGTGGAGAGAATGCCAAGACCACTTAAAAAGCCGGAGGACAAAATGAAAAGGCTGCTTATTGCAAACATTCAGTATGAATCGGAAATAAGAGAGATTGACCGAAAAGGGCAGGCGCTTGTGGCTCACTGCTCGGAGGGGACATATCGCACAAGGCTTGAGGACCCGGGTAAGTTTACGGTTGAGGAGCTGAGCAGGTTTGCTAAAAAGTTCGGCATACCGATAGCTGACCTTTTTAAATCACGAAAGGTATGCGACGAATAAACAATTAAGGAGATTATTAATTATGAACATTGCAATTATTACAAAAGAGAGTATGTTTAAGCTTGTAAAGACATATGCAGGCAGTGTGTACGAAAAAGACAACGAGGATTACTTTGCTATGGCAAAGAGTGCAGAGGACTGCAAGTTTGAGCTTAGAGAGGACAAGGCGGTACTTAGATTTAAGGGCGTTGAGATTTACCCTGATGATTACGAGGGCGACAAAGAGCAGGAGGCAGACGAATGGACAACGGCTACGCTGTATCGCAAGGGTTACCCTAACTATGAGAATGAGATTTGCTGGAGACTGTCGGTTGAAGTTGACGGTGAATACATTGAGTTTGAGGCAGGCGAGGAACTTATGGAGCTTTGCGGAATGGAGCTTGAGTGATGGAAAGGCTTGAGAAATATAACTTTAAGTGTACTTTGGTAAGTGCGGGGCAATACTGCAAAGGAGGCAACTGTTGCTTTTTCTGCGGTAAGAAAGACGAGTGCGACAAGGCGTGTAAAAATGATCCGACAGCGTGTGGATATGCAAAGGAGATGAAGAACGAATGAGGACGGAAAACATACTTATTAATATCAAGGACGGCGAGGTAATGACATTGCAGGGACTTGATACAGTGACAGCCGAAAGGCTCGAAGACATACTAAACTATGTAGCTGAAACTAAAGAGAGCCTCGACAATCACAAACTTTGCAACAAGGCAGTCGGATTTAAGCGTGTTGTTAAGAACTGCAAGAAGTTTATTAAGTGCTGTAAGTACGCAATAAGAACTTAAGCAATAAGAACTTAACAGGAGTACATATGTTTAAAGTCAGATGTAAAGAAGATATATCAGAAGTCTTTGAAGTATATGATGTATGTCGCTTTAGAGCTCAAAACAAACAAGGATATGACATAAGATTTTTGATTTATGACGGATGTTTTAAGTATGTGACAGCGGATGTATTTGAGCCTGCGGAGGAAAGCAATGACATTACTGACATTATCGAATATATGAAAGAAATTATTTCAGAATGGGAAAACAAAGATGAAGTTCAAAGTCAGATGTAAAGAAGATATATCAGAAGTCAGAAAGGCAGCATTTGATTGTTGCAAGAGGCGGAAACATAAAAAAAGAGCGTTGACACAGGGCAGTGATCAACGCTCAAGTAAGGCTTATTGCCAAAACTACATATTTATTATAGCAATAAGTTTTATAAAAATCAAGAGGTGAAATCAAAATGGAAAAAACTATTAAGAGAGCAAAGAAATTGTTGCTTACACTCGGAATTACTCCAAATTTGAACGGATACAACTATTCGACCATAGCTATTTGTAAGTTGTATGAACTTACAAATGCTTGCGAAGATATAAGTTTTTGCAAATTGTATGAAGATGTTGCAAATGAAGTTGCTTCGACGGGTTCACGAGTTGAGAGATCAATAAGACATGCAATCAACTATACATCTTCTCAAAATCTTGAACACTGGGAAAAAGTGCTTAATTGTAAGCTGCAAGACGGCATAACGGTAAGCAAATTCTTATCGTTGTGCGTAGAAAAGCTTTTGATGAATGAAGGCTTTTAATTAAGTTAGTAAGCTCCGCACGGCTTTACTATATATCAGAAAGTACAACTTTCGTTGATTATTCTTCCTAAAATATAATACTGACTTGCATAATGTTACTGCCGGAGCAGGTGCGGCTGCTCTTTTGGTATTTAAGGGGAAATGATATGAAACGGAAAAACTTGATCATCTTGATTTGGTATGTCTTGAGATTGCTAAGTATAACAAAATACATAACACATATTACAGCTACGGCGAATACACAGCTTTAGTGCGTGCAGGAAAGATTAAATCAGATGTTGTGAGTGAAAAGAGAGTTAAGAAAAATGATTGAAAAAGAATTAAAAATTCGTGAGGTATGCGGTGATTATGCGTTGGATATACCGTTCGCAGACGGTAGTGTAAACACGATATACTTTAATTCAAAACGAAATGCCGAAACAGTTAAGCATATTATCGAAATTGACGAAAGTAAACCCAACGAAGTAATCGTGCGTGATATGCAAGAGATTAAACACGCAAAGTGGGAAGAAATCCGAGATGCCTATGGGCAACTTGAAGGATGGATTCATATTGAGTGTGGTAGAAAGGTAAAAATTAAAGAGAATTATTGTCCGAGTTGCGGTGCGAAAATGGATAAGGAGTGAGCAAGAATGAAAGCCCATATAACTAAAGAACCTGCTGACATATGTGAGTATTATACACAAGATTGTAATATATCTTTTCTCGCTACCGTTACATATCACCCACCTAAGAATAGTCATAGGAACGCACCTTGTCCTTGTGGAAGCGGAAAGAAATATAAAAGATGTTGTTTGATAAAGGAGAACAGGCAAAATGACAAACTTTGAAAAGATAAAGCAGATGAGCGTTGAGGATATGGCATTAATGCTTATGTGTCCTGCTGAATATGATACTGATTTTAATAAAAAGAGCAAGTGCAATGGCTCGTTCTCGAACTGTTATAATTGCACTTTACATTGGCTTGAAAGTGAGGCAGAAGAATGACATCAAAAGAGACTATGTATAAAGCAATCAATACATACGGTGTTGAAAATCAGATGATAAAGACGGTCGAAGAGTTGTCTGAATTGTCGCAGGCTTTGTGTAAAAGCCCTATAAGATTAAATTATACTAAAGAAAAAATATCACTTGAAGATGATTTGAAATCTGTTGATAATATTTTTGAAGAAATGGCAGATGTTGAAATTATGCTTGAACAATGCAAGATAATGTTTCAATGTGATAAAGAAGTGAATAAATGGAAACAGAAAAAGATTGAAAGACTTGAAAGAAGATTGGAGGGTGGAATTTAATGACACAACTCTGAAAAAGGTTTGTACATATGTGTTTACTGTTGCAAAAGTGTCCGTATGTGAAAGATGTGCAGTTAGGCTGGATATGTACTTACGAAAGAAGGGGGCGAATGTAATTGGTAGAAATTGTTTATCGAATTTATGAAGTCGCAGATGAAAAAACAGCCAAGAAAAATGTAGAGAAAGATTATATCGGATGTTATGAGTGAAAAGAGGTGTAAGAAAAATGAAAACAAAAAAGTGCTTTGACATCTGCAAGAAAAGTGGAGTCTTTTATGTGTATCAAGCCGAATATGACGAGCAGTGGCTTTCTGACGGAAGCGCCTGCTACCCTATCACAGGTTTACCAATGCTGACAGAAGACAGCATATGCAAGCTCTATGATATTAACGATACTCAGAGAAACAAGTGTTGCTTTGAATTTTTTGTTGGCACTCCTCCAATCTTAGTGTCTGACAGTGATCCAAATGAATCAGATGCTGAGATGTGGGATATTACAATAGCAATCAAAGATAAGATAGTCATACCAATTTCGACCGAAGAGGGAATTTTATTTGTTGATATAAAATATTTAGCTCCGTTTACCGATATGCCAAATGGCGATATGCGTTTGACTATAAGAGATGGGATTAATGGCAAGAAATATGTATGCGTCAAGTTTGGCTTGATAGCATATGCATTTATTGCTCCTGTTGATGTGATTAACGACGAATTTGTAAATAAGATTAAAAAACTATACTCACAGTCAAAAATAGCATTGAACAATTTAGGAGGTTCGGTTAAATATAATGAAACAGTATGAAGCAGACGAACAAAAGAAGCTCTTTCGGTGTGCTGATTATCTTGGTGATTTGGAGGTGCTGGAATGACAAATGAAGCGTATGAGCAGATTAAGCTATTCAACTGGGTTGCGTATGCGAGAAATACTTATCCGCAGCTTGACTTGCTGTATCATGTACCAAATGGTGGCAAGAGAAATCAGAAAGAGGCGTTTAACCTTAAAAGGCAAGGTGTGAGAGCCGGTGTGCCTGATTTGTGCCTGCCTGTATCGAGGGGGAAATATCACGCACTTTACATTGAACTCAAGGTGGGCAACAACAAAGCGACTGAAAAGCAGAGAAAATGGATAAAGAGACTGAGAGAGCAGGGCAATTTGGCGCTTGTTTGCTATGGCTGGGAGGAGGCCTCGGCTGTACTGCTTAAGTACATAAAGCTAAAGGCGGACAGTGAAGATGAAAAGCTGTGAGAATTGCAGGCATTTTACACGCTGCTCAGCGAGGAGCAGAGGAGTGGTGTGCAACTGCTGGGGAAAATATACAGGAAGAAAGGACGGAATAAAAACGATGGCAGAGGAAAAGGTACTGGTTTTTAAGTACGCAGAGCCGCTCGGCTACAAGGACGAGATTAGAGGTATGGTTGAGATGATTGACAGGGTTGAGATTGAGAACTTTTTGAGGAGTGAAAAACTCAAAAACAAGGACTTGCTTAAAGGCAGAATTAAGATGATTTATTCGGGCAGCGGCAAGGATAATCTTGAGAACAAGGATACAGGCGAGGTTTACAAGGGAACGGTGATGTTTGTAGGCGTTTCAAGAGAGGGCATTGTTAATCTTACTGATAATCAGATTAAGGCGATTAAGTGCGTTTATAGAAAGGTGGGTTAGAGAATGTACGGGGTTGTTGTAATTGCACTATTTGCGGCTTATTCTTTTATCTTTTATGGAATTCACAGAATTGATAAAAGGGAAACAAAGGAAGAGATAGAAAACTTGAAAAGCTGCATTACTCACAGGGACAAGTTGATGGATGAAATGTCGGAAGAGGCACAAAAGCTCGCAGATGAAAAAGAAAAAGCTGTAAAGGCTTGCAGAAAGTACAGAGAAAAATTGAACCTTGTGTATGGGAATCTTAAGAATCTTAATGATACATACAGCAGCAATGAAGTGAACTTGTGCAAGGCGATTGAACAGAACATATACCTGAGCGGACAGCTGAAAGCGTATAAGGACGCATATGGTGAGATAAAACAGAGCGGAAATTGAGATGTAACGGAAAGAAAAAAAGCGGCCATTGAGCCGCTTGACTTTCCTGCTAAAGCAATTATTTAAGTGACGAACTTTGAGAAAGGATGTATAATATAATGTTTACATACAAAAGAACTATTAAAAGTGGTCCGCTCACTGAAATTGAATATTACAGATCCTTTCGCAAAATCGGGAAAAATTACGGGGGCAGAAAAATAAATCAAAGTCTTACACCCGAAAAGCAAAAAAGAGCTAACAGAATGCGAGCAATCAAAAATATGCAGAGGCTTATACTTTGCAATTTTACAAGCGGTGACTATTTTGTAAGGCTGAGCTTGCCAAGGGCGGAGCTTACGGAAGATAAATTCGAAAAGATTGCAAGCAAATGGAAAAGAAAAATGCGTGACGCTTTTCGCAAAATTGGAAAAAAGTTTAAGTACATATCGTTTACGGAGTGTGGAAAGCTGGGAAAGAACTGGCATATGCACATTATTGTTGAGCGTGAGGCTCTTGAGTTTGTAGAGAAATATTGGGAGTATGACGGAATAAACTTTACTGCACTGTATCAGAGCGGATATTATGAAAAACTTGCAGAGTACATAACAAAAGATGTTGCGGGTGCAAAGAGAATAAGGACAGCGAGATGTCTTAAAAAGCCTGATGTTACTGTAAAAGAGGCAGGGCGCAGGGAGATTAAGAAACTTGAGCGTGGTGAAATGATAAAAATTCCTGACGGTTGTTTTATGCTCAAGGACGATGAGAACTACAATTACAACGATATAACAGGTGCAAGCTGGTACTTTGCTTTTTTGCCTCTTGCGTACGAAAAATTTGATATTTCATAAACAAGCTGTCTGCGGACGGCTTATTGGTGCAGGGGGGTGAACGAAATGGTGGACAAGAGTACGAAAGCAATTTGCCCATTTTTTTGCAAAAGTGGGGATATGAGAATAAAATGTGAGGGGTTTTGTGAGGAAGTTGTTAAGCTCACACTTGAATTTGAAACGAAAAAGCAGCGGCAAGAATATGAAGTTAATTTCTGCAACTGCAAATGCTGGCGTGGGTGCTGCATTGCAAAAATGAATGAAGAAAGATACAAAGAATGAGAAAAGCGTGTGATTCATTTCGCACGCTTAAATTAATGTTTAAAATTATGCTTGATTTTGTTGGTTTTAAGTTGAAAATTAATAGCTACGCTATTAGAATGATAAATTTATGAAATATGTGTGCGACGGATTTGAATGGTTGCGTGTGATAAGAGGATAGCAGGGCGGTGGGGTTGATTTGGTCGCAGATTGCTTTAAAATTTAAGTAGATGTAGTTAAATTTGAGCAAAAAGCAAAAAAGAAAGTGGTGCAGATGAGTGATCAAAAGAGAATTGATTGGAAAAAAATCAAAGCTGAATATGTAACGGGTGAAATAAGTCTTGCAAATATTGCGAAAAAATACGGTGTGAGTGCCTCTGCTGTGCAGAAAAAGAGTGTAAAAGAAAAATGGGCAGCGGAAAAGCGCAAACAACACAAGAAAGCGGCGGATAAGGTTGCTAAAAAACTCAATGACAAGAATGTGCGAAAGACCGTAAGCGACATTGAGCGTGTATGTTCTGCTGCAAGCAAGCTGATTGCAAAGATTAACAGAGCTATTGACGAAGTTGACAAGTGCGAAAAAGTTACTGTGAGAACGAAAAAGACAAAGACAGAGGGCATTAACGATAAAGGGCAGGCAGAAGAAATTGAGGAAACCGCAAGGGAAACGGATATTGAAATCTACAAAGGGCTTGTTGACACGAAAAGTATAGCAGAAATATCGAAGAGTTTGCTTAACATTAAGCAGGTGCTTGCAGGTACGGAGCAAGAGGAGAGCAACAAGGAAATCAATATTATTGAGCTGCCCGAAATGCAGCTGCTCACTCCACCTGAGGAGGATATTTTGAATGATTAAAAACAAAATTTGGACGCCGCAGCCTAAGCAGCGGCTTATGCTGAGCCGAGGTGAGGACGAGGGCTTTTATGGAGGTGCGGCAGGAGGTGGAAAATCGGACTATCTTGTGATTGAGGCAGTGCGGCAGGTGAATGTGGGCAATTACAGAGGGCTGATTTTGCGTAAGACTGTGCCCGAACTTGAGCAGTTGATTGAGCGTGCAAGATATTATTACACACAGCTTTGTGCAGATGTTAAATTTAATGACACGAAGCACACATTTACATTTCCGAGCGGCGCAAAAGTGCAGTTTGGTTCGCTTTTTCGCACGCAGGACAAGTTCAAATATCAAGGTTTGCAGTACGATTTTATCGGATTTGACGAGTTGACACAATTTACTTTTGAGGAGTACAGCTATTTGAAGTCACGAAATAGAGCGAGCGGCCCGGGGACGAGGGTGTATGCACGAGCAACAGGCAACCCCGGAGGTGTGGGACATGGCTGGGTGAAGAAAGAATTTGTTACTGCCGGCAAACCTTTTTCGACAATTTGGAAAAAACTTGCGGTAAAACAGCCTGACGGTACGCTGAAAAGCTATTGGCAATCGAAGGTGTTTGTACCGTCAAGTGTGTTTGATAATAAGAAATTGCTTGAAAATGACCCTATGTACCTCAAGAGGCTTGCAGACCGCCCCGAGGCGGAAAGGAACGCACTCCTTTACGGCAGTTGGGACAGCTTTGAAGGGCAGGTATTTACTGAGTTTACGGACGATCCGCAGCATTACAATGACAGGCGATTTACTCATGTGATTAATGACTTTAAAATTCCCTGGGGCTGGAAGATTATACGCAGCTTTGACTGGGGATATACAAGACCCTTTTCGGTCGGGTGGCACGCTGTGGACAATGACGGACGGTATTACCGCGTACGAGAATATTACGGTTGTGCGAAAAACAGCCCTAATACAGGACTTAAAAAGAATTTTGACAAGCTGGCGCAGGAGATAAGAGAGATTGAGCAGAATGACGAAAATCTTAAGGGCAGGAAAATAATGGGTGTTGCTGACCCTGCAATTTTTGCGGACAACGGCAGCGGTGCAAGCATTGCGGCAAGTATGGCTAAATACGGCGTTTACTGGGAGCGTGGGGACAATGAGCGCATAGCAGGACTTATGCAATTCCACTACCGCCTTGCGTTTGATAATGACGGAGTGGCTATGTACTACATTTTCAAGAGTTGCAGGGAGTTTATTCGCACGATACCGAACCTTGTGTATTCTGAGAGGTATGTTGAGGACATAGACACAGACGGTGAAGACCACCAATATGACGAGGCGAGATATGCGATGATGATGAATGTTATTAATCCACGCAGGAATGTGCTTGAGCAGGTGCCGGAGTTTGATCCGCTTGACAGGAACAATATTTTTTAGGAAATAAGGAGGAAAAAATGGAAGTTAAGAGAGATGAGAACGGCGTTATTATGCCGATACGCACATACTCGGCTGAGGCGGAGGGTGTGCACCCAAAGAAAAGTTTTAATGCGGTAGTAAAAAGTAGGGACATTAATGCAGTGACAAATGGCAGTGCAGACGATGAAACCGATGAAGCAGCGGCTCAGGGCAGTACAAAGGCGATTGGAAGCGAAGAGATTGCAAAGGCGAGAAGTGTACTTAATGACTACATAGCGAGTAAGAAGAGCTATGATGTGCGGTACAAGAACAATTTTGATACATACAATTTGCTTTACACAGATAACGATAAACCGAAGAAGTACAAAAGTGAGGACGGCAGTATAAGAAATGAACTGATTCCGAAACGCATGGGAGGGCAGACGCTTAATGTGATTATGAACAAACATGCAGACCTGATGGACAATTTTCCCGAACCTGTTTTCTTGCCGAGAGCGAGAGATGATGAGGAAACTGCAAAAATGCTGAACAGTGTAATGCCGTGTGTACTTGAGCGCAACGGATTTTTGCAAGTGTACAGTGAGGTGAATACTGATAAACTTGTTGGCGGTACAGGTGCGTATGCGGTAGTATGGAATGGAAAAAAAGATAATGGCGTTGGCGATGTAGAAATTTGCAAGGCGGATATTCTGAGCCTTTTTTGGGAGCCGTTTATTGAGGACATACAGGACAGCCGAAATGTGTTTTATGTGCGGCTTTATGACCTTGAGGAAGTCAAGGAGATGTATCCACAGCTTGAAGATGTAAGCTCGAGTACAATGGGACTTGAGAATTACAGAACATATGACAACAGCAATAAGGAAAACGGTAAAGCAGCGGTTATAGACTGGTACTACAAGAAAAACGGCGTACTGCACTTTGTGAAGTTTTGCGGGGAAAAGGTACTTGAGGCTACGGAGAACGAGCCTGAAAAGTATCCGAATGGTTTGTATAACCATGGGCTTTACCCGTTTTTCCTTGACCCGCTTTTTAAGCTGAGGGATACTCCGGCGGGATTTTCATTTGTTGACATTTGCAGGAGCTGTCAGAGCAATCTTGATGAACTTAAAAGGGATATTTTAAAGAACATAAAAGTTAATTCGCAGACGAGGAGCATTATTAATTCAAGTGCAGGACTTAATATTGCTGACCTTAACGATTTGAGTAAGGATTTTATTGAGGCACAGAGTGTTGAGAACGCAACAAAGCCGTTTGAAACTAAGGACATTGCGGCAGGTGCGCTCAATATGTACAATGCGCTTATTAACGAAATCAAGGAAACTACGGGTACAAATGACGCAAGCAACGGTGCCAGCAGTGCGGGTGTGACATCGGGTTCGGCTATTGCTGCACTGCAAGAGGCTGGCGGAAAGATAAGCAGGGATATTAATAAGAGCGGTTATCATATATTTACAGAAATTTGCAGCTGCATTATTGAATTGATGAGGCAGTTTTACACTCTACCGAGATTTTACAGAATTACGGGAGAGGACAACAAGACAGAGTACATTGATTTTGACAACTCGCAGCTTATGAAACAGCAGACAGATGAAAGCGGACAGATATTTGACCGTATGCCGATTTTTGACATTAAAGTAAAAGCGCAGAAAGCGAGCCCGTTTGCAACGGCTGCAAGCAATGAAATGATGATGAACCTTTACAAGCTCGGATTTTTTAATCCGCAGAATGCAGATTCTGCGCTGATTGCCCTTGAGGGTATGAGCTTTGAGGGGAAGACAAAAGTAGAGGAAATGATAAAGAAAAATCAGACGCTTGAGCAGACGGTTCAGGAGCTATACAACAAAAATCAGATGATGAGTGAAATGCTTGCGAACAAGGAGGCAGTAAATCAAAATCCTATGCAGGCTCGGAATAATGCAGTTATGAATGGAGGTGCAGCGGTATGACAGAGATAAAGACGCAGATAGAGTTTGATTTTGAGCAGCCGAGCACAGCAGTTTTTGAATTTGAATGCAAGGGTCACTGTACGCACGATGTGTGCGTTAGTGTAAGTGCACTTGTGAGCACGCTTGTACAGATTGTTAAAGACACAGAGGCAAGACTTGAAGAACCTGAAATTGTATACGAGTACGGCGATGTGAAAATTAAATGCGTATGCGAAAGAATGGTATTTGAGCTTAAGTTAAGACAGAAGATTGAGGCGATTATGACAGGTCTTGAGATGTTTGAGGAAAACTATCGTGACGAGATTGAAATTAAAAACGGTGGGGTTGTTTTTAAAAACAGCGAAATATTATAATTAAAATATAATGGTGAGAGTGAGTGGAGCTTATCGCCCGGCACGCCGGAAAGACGGTAGGACACCTCGGAAAGACGAGAGAATGGAGAAGCTTATGGAAAAATATACGAAGGTCATTATTAACCTTTTTGACGGTGAAGGTGCAGGAACAGCAGACGGAAACGGAGAAGGGGCAGGTAATGGCAGCGGTGCGACCACAGGCACACAGAAAGCTGAAATACAGCAGGAAACCAAGGTTAAAGCGCAGAGGCTCGGGCTTAGTGATGATTTGCTTGAGAGCTATCAGAATGCTTACGGCTACAAGGAAGGGGAAGAACCTGCGGCTGAAAGTACAGAAAGACAGCAGGCGGAAAATCTTGACGAGGAATTTGAAAGTCTGATTAAAGGCAAGTACAAAGACCAGTTTGGCAAGAAGATGAACACTTCATTTTCTGAGAGATTTTCTAAAGCGAAAAATCAGATTGACACGCTTAAAAATCAAGTAAGTACCGACAATGAGATTTTGAGTATTATTGCTAACAAATATAATATTGACAGCAACGATACTAATGCTTTACTTGAGGCTGTAAAGGGTGATTCGAGCTACTTTAGCGAAAAAGCGATTGAAAGCGGTATGACTGCCGAAGAACTGCAGGATAAGTATTTCAGCGACAAAGAAGTAAATGAAACCAAGGAAGAGCTTAACAGATTAAGACAGGAAAAGGCGATGGCAGAGCTTGATACAAGACTGCAAAACATGGCGCTGAAAACAAGAGAAACTTACCCTGATTTTAATTTGCAGGAAGAGATGAATAATCCTGCATTTACGGCTGCGCTTGATTTTATTGCTAAGAGAAATACGGAGAAAAATAAGTCCACAGGCAAAAATGATGAAGTGTTTGACACAACATTCGCATATGAGATGGCGCACGCTGATGAACTGAGGCAGCAGATGGTGAACAGAACAGCAAAGGCTGCGATGAGTGCTGCTACTAAGCATATGCAGGCTAATGCTAACAGAATAAGCGAGAATGTTAATCAGAGAAGTTCAAGAGCTGTGGCGAAGAGTGTAAAAGATATGAGCGACAGTGAATTTGATACGCTCGTAGAGAACATTAAGAACGGAACGGCACATATTCCGAAATAGATAAAAGCCGTTTCGGGAAAGGAACGGAAATGAAAGAGTATATTAATATTATTTTAAATCTTTTTGATGTTACGGTAGACGCAGGTGGTGTGAACCGCTCAAACGGCTATGTGGTGAACGCATACGGTAACACTGAGGAAACAAGCGGCAATGATTTTACACCGGAAAAGGCGGTGTTTTACAACAGAGTGTTTCTGAAAAACCATCAGGAAAAGCTGGTGCACGCTCAGTTTGGCAAGAGGGAAACATTTCCAAAACATAACGGCGGTATTGTAAACATCAGAGGTCTTACACCGTACCCGACTGCAACTACACCGCTTACCGAGGGTGTTACACCTCCGGGCAATCAGATGAATTTCTATTACATTGAAATTCCGGTAAACCAGTACGGTGCGTACACTCCTGTGACCGATTTTGCACAGTTTGCAAGCCGTGATGATATTCTTGTGCATGACGCAGAAGAGCTTGCAAGTCAGAGCGGCAGAACACTCGAGGAGATTGACGCAGCGGCACTTAACACAGGTACATCAGTTATTTATGCACCTGCGGTTGCAAGTGACGGTACAGAAACAGAGGTAACCACACGAAAGGGTGTTACTAAGCTGTCTACCCTTACGGTTGATGTGCTTTACAGAGGATTAAACTACCTTGAAATGCAGAATGCCGAGCCGATTGGCGACAGTTTTGTAGCGATTATTCACCCGAATGTAAAGTATGACCTTATGCGTTCTAAAGACTTTATCGAGGTTACAAAATACTCGGCAACTGAGAGAATTTTTAAAGGCGAAATCGGTATGATTGGCAACATTCGTTTTGTGAAGTCGAATATGGCTTGTGTGTTCAAGAAAGCAGGTGCTGAGGGCATTGATGTTTACAGCACACTCTTGCTCGGTAAAGAGGCGTACGAGGTGCTTGAGATTGAGGGCGAGGGTATGAAAACAATTATTAAACCGCTCGGCTCAGGCGGTGCTACTGACCCGCTCGACCAGCGAGCTACGCAGGGTTGGAAGTGCACACATGGCATTGGCATTATTGCACAGACCTGCATGGTGAGAATTGAGAGTGCGAGCAAGCTCAGCACAACAAAAATTACAGCGTAAGGAGTGAGAGTGATGGCAACTAAAGCAGCGGAAAAGGTTACTGCCGAGGGGGAGAAGATTGAGATTGACAAGTCACAGCTTAACAGTATTCTTGCTCAGCAGGAGGAAATGAAAGCAACGATTGCTCTGCTTACTAAGCAGACACAGAGGGACGCTGAAAAACTTGAAGCCGAGGACAGGGAAAAAACCGAGGAAAAAAGACTTTTACAGCTTGTGAAAAAGGCAAATGAAGAGGCAGAGGAGCTTGTGGAGGCACATATTGATATGGGCTCTCTTAAGAGTAACAAGAACCTTGAGCTTAACATTAACGGTGTGCAGTCAATTATTCCGAAGGGTCAGACAATTAAAATTGCAAAAAAGGCCAAGGAGATTATTGATAACGCTAAAGAGCAGCAGGCGATTGCACTCGGCATTCAGAGCAAGAGAGCAAAGGAAGCAGAGGACGCTATTGCCGAGGAAAGAATTTAACAACAAGTTCCATTTGGAAATCTCTAATAATAGTAAAACGGACGGTGGCGGTGGCTATCGTCCGTTTTGCGTATGGGGTGATTTGATGACTATTGAACAAGTAATTGACAATGTGAAAAGGCTCAAGAGAGATTATGCGGTGAGTGATGAGCAGATTATTGCAGATATAAATAAGGTTGAGATGTACATTATTTTGAATGTTGCAGCAAACAGAGAGGGCGGAAATGAGATTGCAAGAGAGTACGGAAAGTATGATTTGCAGACGGACAGAGGAAAAGAGCTGCTTGTGCCTGCGCCTTATGACGGAATATACGAGGCGTTTTGTGCAAGTATGATTGATTTACAGTACGAGGACAGCGAAAGATATGTGAATGACAGTATAGTGTATAAAGACCTGCTAAATGACTTTACAAGCTATTGGTACAGAACGCACAGGCAGACAAGGTATAACAGATATTATATGTAAGGGGTGAAAGGAATGTTGCCGGAGCTTAACAATGTAAGGAGAGCGACAAGTGAGATAACTGTATTTAAAGGCTTAAACAGGACAAGCAATACAGGATTTTCGAGAGTGTCTGCATCAAGCACTACTTTGTATACGGAATTTAAGGATATGAAGAATATGAGCAGTGACAATTTTCCGATTCTTTCGCCGAGGAAGAACAGGGCAAGAGTTACTGCGAGAGAAAGTGCAAGGATTGTAAGTAATGTGATATGCGCTAATGGCGGACTTATTTACCTTGACAGCAGAGGCTATTTGTGCAACAACGGCAGACTTATTGAGATTAATGGATATGAGTATGATACAAAAATAGAACATCAACTTGTCCAATACGGCAACAATGTATTGATTTTTCCTGATAAAAAGTATGTAAACCTTAGCAGCGGCGCTGTAACGGATATTGAAGTGCATAATAATGGAATACAATGCAAGGCTGCGCAGGACAGCGAGTATAACGGCTTTTATTGTTCGATTGACAAAATTGCGCTTAACACAAGCGTTAAGCCAAGAAAAAAGGTGATGTCGATTGCGGCTTACATTAATTTTGCGGACAGCAGCGAGCAAAAAGGAAAGGAAGGCGGAGCAAACTATGCAGAGTTTATAAGCAAAATTGAAGTAGGCGATACGATTGAGGAATGTAAAAGTGTGCCGAGTAAATTATGGATGTGCACAAGTGAAGAAACAAATACGCAGTATTATAATAACAAGTTGAAACATTTTACAGAAATTGCAAGCTATTACTTGAAAATAAGTGCTGATAAAATCGGGGCAGGACTTAAAGTCGGCGATTTTGTGAAAATATCCGGTATAGAGCACAATGTAGGCGAAGCAGAATGGGACATTGGTACAAGCTATGTTGATACGCTGAATAACAAATTTTTTAAATTGTATGATGTGGCTAACGATTATATTGTGATTAAGGCAAGTATTGATTCAAGTGTACCATACTGCGGAATAATTAATGTTGAGAGAATTATGCCTGATTTGGAAACCGGCATGATAATGGAAATTGACAACAGACTGTGGGGATGTTCAAGTAAGAGTAATGAGATATATGCCTGCAAGCTCGGTGACTGTGAAAACTGGTATGCGTACAGTGACGGCATAGCAACGGACAGCTTTGCGCTGACTGTGGGGGTTGAGGGTGAATTTACGGGAATTGCAAAGATGAACAGTTCTGTTATTTTCTTTAAGGAGAATTACGCACTGAAAATATATGGCACAAAGCCATCTAATTTTACTCTTACAACATACAGGGTTAGCGGAGTTGAGAAAGGCAGCAGGCAAAGCGTAGTGAATATGGGAGATTATCTGCTGTATAAAGCGAAAAACGGAATTGCGCAATACTCAGGCGGTACGGCTGTGTTGATTTCGGAAAGTGCGTTTGGAAATGAAAAGTACAGAAACGCTGTGGCAGGAAAGCACAAGAACAAATACTATGTAAGTCTTGAAAACATTAAAGGCGGAAACGAGATGTTTTGCTTTGATGTGCAGAAAGGTTTATGGCACAAGGAAGACGATACGAGAATGCTTAGTACAGCGACATATAATGATACGATGTACTATGTGAATGATGAGAATAACTATATTGTGTGTGTTGAGAGCGAAAACAGCTTGCTTGATAACATTATGTATTACGATACAAAAAAATGCGGAAAAGAGTTTGAAGACGGTACAGGCAGAATATACGGCGATATTGATGATGACGGTGTGGTAACTGCTGATGATTTGCAGTTACTTAAAGATTATATAGCAGCTGAGAAAGAACTAAAGCAAAGTCAGATTGAAACAGCTGATGTTAATGATGACAACAGTATTGACGCAAGAGATGTAACACTGTTGCAGACATATTTGACTAAGCAGAAACTTGAAATTGAAAACAGTTTTGAGTGGTTCTGCGAAACCGGAGATATGTATGACAGCGACTTTGACACAAAGTTTATAAGCAAGGTTGCAATAGGGATTAAGCCTGAAAAGGACACGAAGGTAAGAGTGCTTGCGAGGTTTAGCGAAAGCGGCGAATGGAGCGAGCTGTATAGGATATATTACGATGAGAAAAAGCCGAGGGTGATACCTGTGCCGCTCAGGAGAGCTGAATTTTTAAGACTTAAAATCGAAGGTGTGGGGTATTGTGAGATATACGGCATTAACATTACATATCAGAAAGGAAGTGCGGTGAGATAATGGCAGTGCTTAGAATTGACCCTCCGCCTGCGAGCAATGATCCGGGTGTGCTGAGAAATTACATTGCAGACCTTTACGAGGCGCTTACGGGAGTGCTTTACAGTCTTGATACGGATAATATGAGCGAGGACTTTTTGAAGAATATAAGCACGAAAGGGGACGATGAGAGTGGCATATAACATTTATGACGCAAACAGCGTGAATGACGCTACAAGAGCATACAACAATGTTGCAAACAATGCGCCCACATTTGCGGAAAGCACGCCTACAAAGCAGGCAAGAGCGCAAGCAGATAATTATGCTAATTCGTACAAAAACAGAATAGACGGCGGATATAAGAGTAATTACAGTGATACTTTGAATAGTCTTGCGGACAAGTATATGAACAATGAATTTAAATTTAAAGCAAATGACAGTTCGGAATATCAGCAGTATAACGACAAATACAAGCGTGAAGGAGCGATGCAACAAGAAAATGTGCAAGGGGCTTACTCTGCAAACACAGGCGGCTACACAAACTCATATGCTCAGGCGGCAGGGCAGAAGGAATACAACAACTTTATGGACGAGCTGCAAAACAAAATACCAAGTCTTAAGAACAGTGCATATCAGAATTGGAGCAGTCAGCAGGAGGATACGCTTAATAAGATAAGTACATTGCAAGGCTTTGATAATGCACAGTATCAAAGATACAGGGATAAGGTGCAGGATGACTACGATTTTATGACCTATTACGAAAATAAGTACAGCACAAGCAAGGGCCTTGATATGAGTAACTTCCAAAATGAGCTTGCGAGGTGGCAGGCTCAGATGTCGGCAGCGACAAGCAATTTGAGTAATATACGAAACCTTGCAGAGCAGCAGTATGAGCACAATAATGTTTCTGCTGATACGCAGGCGAGTATTGACAGTTCAAAAAGGCAGAACGACGCTTATTATAATTATTTGAACAGTAAATTGCAGAATGATTGGGAGAATAACATATGGGAAAAGATTTGAAGTATTTGGATGTGGCTGAGGACAATGCAGCAAAGGCGGCGACGGAAAGCGGAACATACAGCGGTTCTTACGGTGATAAGATTGATACAGCTATTAACAGCTGGCTTAGCAACAGAGGATTTGACTATAATACGAGCAATGACAAGGACTACCAAAAATATGTTGAACAGTACAAAGATAACACGCAGACGGGCGCACAGTTAAGCAGACAAACAGCTGCACAGCTTGCAAACGGTTATGAACCGAGCTATGCGGATATAGTGGCGGGTGAGGTTGCCAATAAGCAGATGGAGAATGTGAGCGACGCAGTGCCGACTTACAAGCAGATGGCGCAGCTTGACTACAACGCTGAACAGAACAGGCTTGCTAATGCAGGCAATATATATTCTCAGCTTGACAGTACCGAATACAGCAGAAACAGAGATTTGACACAAGACTACAAAAATCAGCTTAATACTTTATATAACAGATATGTTGCAGACAGACAGAGCGACTTACAGCTTAACGAGCTTAACAATAGCATTTACGGTACTAAACTTTCAGCTGAACAGAATAGGTTAGAAGACGAAAGAAACAGCGAGAATAACAGATATTTATATAATACACAAAGTGCTGACAGTAAGGCCCAGATTGCACAGGCTGAAGCTGAAAATAACAGGAAAATAGAATATGCAAAATCCGAGGACGCATACAACAACTGGGTTGAAATGGTAAAAGACATGCAGGAGGAAAGCAAAGATAAAGGAAAAACAAGAAATGCGGAGGCTGTATTTGCAGCTATGGGTGTTACGAAGAATGACTTTAAGGAAGACGGGGACAAATATGACGAGAAAGGCATTAACAACTATGTGACATACTCAAAGGCGTACATTGACGGAGCACTTGAGGCAGGAAGAATTAACAGTGACGAAAGAGATTATTTGTACAATAAAATCGGTGTTACATCAGATGATGAAAAGTACAATAACGGTATTGCAGAAAGTTTTATTAATGCTTATTTGAAGAAAGAAGATAAAAACGGAAATATATCGTATGCAAACGAGGCGTTCACGAAAAAGCAGCTTGAGATTGGTTTTGATAAGGGCCATATATCTAAAGATGATGTAGCGTATATTGCTGCCAAATTGGGAATTAACATATAGGAGGAAAAAATGATTAGTAATATTGATAAGACAGAGAGTGAAAGACTTAATCAAAAGCTTAGAGATATAGTGACAGGTAAATATCAAAGTCCTGCGAAGCAGAGAAATAATTTTTTCAGTACAAATCTTAATCATGTACAGAACGAAGACAGTAATTTAAGTATTGTGCCAAATGGAACGAAAGATTCCAACGGAGTAAAACATTACACTCTTGAAAAGAATGCACCTGCATATTTACCCGGTGCAGAGAAACTGTTTACTGTTCGTAACAATATTGTTGAAAATCAAATTAAAAGCATAAACAAGCAGTCGGAACGAAACGAATATTATACACAGAAGTATAAGGATACTCCAAAAACTTATGAGGGGTATATGAATCATGCTGCATATGTAGGTGATGATGAAAAGCGTTGGCTTGAAGAACAAGCTGCACAGTATGCGACAGTTGATGACTTAAAGAAGAAATACAATGAGAATAATGCCGAAATGGTATATTTGTCAAAGGCTCAAGACAATTTACTTAACAAAATGAAAGAAGTTGATGAGGGCGGAATTGAGTATGGAAAATATGCCAATAAGTATGGAAAATTGCAGATACAGCGAGATGAAATTGCTTTAGAACAGAAAACTTTGCCATATAAAATTAGCAAACAGGCGAGAATTACAGCAATAAACGAAAGAAATAAGTATTATTCTGAAAAGTATAAGGATACTCCTAAGACATACGAGGGGTATATGAAGCACGCTCAGTATGTAAGCAGTGACGAAAGGGAATGGCTCGAAAAGCAAGCCGAACAGTATGC
>ERZ1034710.98-NODE-98-length-40443-cov-79.488610_pt1 | contig 40443 bp, 38 predicted proteins | sample MGYA00520597_ERZ1034710 | MGnify/ENA primary metagenome ERZ1034710 (study PRJEB33766, sample SAMN09781714) | gut metagenome | biome: gut microbiome | host: Homo sapiens | place: Madagascar | study: EMG produced TPA metagenomics assembly of the PRJNA485056 data set... | reverse complement strand
ATCCTCTGGACAGAACGCGGCGCAGCCCGTCACGCAAAAATGCTCGAAACCGATCGGGCGTGGGAGGTATTCGAAAAACTGGAAGACTGCTATTTCAGCCAGGGAAAAACAGCACCAACCGAACAGCAGCCGCAGATTCAGCCACAATTCACAGCCGAAGAAATCATCCTCCTTTGCTACATGCAGCTCTGGATGGAAAAAGCCCAGGACATCAGCAAACACCTGTATCCCATTATGAAAGAGCTGAACTCCTCATACACGAACAAGCTGTATGACATTGCGTTTGAGACCATCTACATGGTGACGAAGAACAGAGACGCGCTACTGAGGGAGGTAACACGTCTCGACATGTCAAGTTCCGTTATCCAGCGGGCCATGCCAATGCTGAAAAGCCTGCGGGCAAGACAATTTGAATTCTGAAACTAAAGGAGCTTCGGCTCCTTTTTTGTTGGGAAAATCCAGTGAGAGGGAATAATGAACCAGACTATCTTCCTCCGAAGTAAGCAGCAGCAACAATTCGCCATTAACGCCATCCTTGCAACAACTCTCGATAAAGACAAACCCGTTACGATCCGCATCACCGATTACAAGCGGAATCTCGATCAAAATGCCAAATTTCACGCGATGGTCGCTGATATCTCCCGACAGGTTCAGTGGTGCGGCAGATGGCTAAAACCAGAACAGTGGAAAGTTTTGTTAATCAGCGGTCATGCCGTGGCGACAAAACAGGAAGCTGATGTTTTGCCTGGTCTTGAAGGTGAATACGTCAATATCCGCGAAAGCAGTGCGCAGATGAGCGTGAAGCGTATGGCAAGCCTGATTGAGTACACAACTTCCTGGGCTGTGGAGCAGGGTGTCAGATTTACCGACAGGAGGTATGAATGAGACGACAGCGACGAAGCATTACCGATATAGTCTGTGAAAACTGCAATTACCTTCCAACGAAACGTTCCAGAAATAAACCCAGGCCAATCCCAAAAGAATCTGACGTTAAAGCCTTCAATTACACGGCTCACCTGTGGGATATCCGGTGGCTAAGACATCGTGCGAGGAAAACAAGGTGATTGACGCGATGATTTATTCGGGGCTATATTCCTCACGCGCCAGCAAAATCTGGCGTCGGGATTAGCACCCCGGATATCGAAACGGTGCATAACCGCGCTGGCGGTTTTTTTATGCGCTAAGCACAGTCACATTCGCGATTTATGGCGGGCTGTGTGGGGGAGCCGAAAGGCTCGCCGGATGTTTCGACCGGTAGTGCTAACCCCGCACAGTTCGCCACCACGATGATTAGCACCTGACGGTGGCGAGGTAAAAATTATCGAAACGCGAGGTCATTATGGCTGTTCAAATTTCTGTCGAAAACCTTTCCCCTGTTACCTATAACCAGATCCCCGTAATTACTACTGAACTGTTGGCTCACCTTTACGGAACAAAAATCAAAAACATTTCTGATAACTTTCTGAACAACACGACGCGATTCATGCCCGGAAAGCATTACTTTAAAATTGAAAAAAACGAATTACGCGAGTTTAAGAACAGACCCGAAACAATCGGGTTAGTTGGTAAAAATGCCCGCTCCCTCATCCTCTGGACAGAACGCGGCGCAGCCCGTCACGCAAAAATGCTCGAAACCGATCAGGCGTGGGAAGTGTTCGAAAAACTGGAAGACTGCTATTTCAGCCAGTGCGAGAAAAATACTGGCAAACAAGAGAAGAAGCTCAACGGGCTTTCCGCAAAAGAAACAGACAGCCTTGTATGGCTGTGGGATTATGCCAACCGCTCACAGGCATTGTTCCGTGAGTTGTATCCCGCATTAAAACTGATTCAGTCTGGCTATTCCGGCATATGCCACGACTACGGCTATGAGTTCTCGTATATCATCGGGAGGGCGAGGGGCGTTTTAATTAATCACACGCGGGATATAGATATTTATGAGCCTGACGGGCCGACGAACCTTCTGGCATGGGAAAGGCTTAAGAACAAAGAGTTGCCGCCTTCACTGCATCGCTACTGACAATTGACAACTTAACAAACCCAGCTTCGGCTGGGTTTTTTATTGCTGAATTTTCAATATGAGAGGACATGACAATGAATGAGCTGATAAATAGCAGCATCATCAAAATGACCAGCATTGAAATCGCTGAGTTGGTGGGGAGTCGTCCAGATAACGTAAAAATATCAATAGAGCGCCTGGCTGAATCTGGAGTTATTCAACTTCCTGCATTGCAGGTTTTCGAAAAAATCAATAACTTAGGACTGCGCCGTAGTGTCGAGGCTTACGTCTTCGAAGGCGAACAAGGTAAGCGAGACAGCATTATTGTCGTCGCCCAATTGTCGCCGGAATTCACCGCTCGTCTTGTTGACCGTTGGCGAGAGCTTGAAGGGGCAACCGCGAAAATACCACAAACCTTTTCTGAGGCATTGCGCCTTGCGGCCGACCTTGAAGACCAGAAGGCTGAACTGGAGAAACAGCTTGCTCTCGCAGCACCTAAAGTTGAGTTTGCCGATCGCGTTGGCGAGTCCAGCGGAATTTTGATTGGAAACTTTGCAAAGGTTGTTGGTATTGGTCCAAACAAACTGTTTGCGTGGATGCGCGATCACAAAATCCTTATTGCTTCAGGTTCCCGGCGCAATGTGCCAATGCAGGAATATATGGATCGCGGCTATTTCACAGTGAAAGAAACAGCGGTCAATACAAATCACGGAATACAGATCTCGTTCACCACAAAAATCACCGGGCGTGGTCAACAGTGGCTGACCAGAAAGCCGCTCGATAACGGAATGCTGAAAGTAACAGGGGAGGCTGCTTAATGGCTAACCTACGCAAAGAAGCGCGCGGCAGAGAATGCCAGGTACGGATTTACGGCGTATGCAATGGCAATCCTGAAACGACAGTTCTGGCACATTACCGGATGGCTGGAATTTGCGGAACGGGAATGAAGCCTGACGACCTGATCGGTGCATGGGCTTGTAGTGACTGCCACGCGGAGATCGACCGACGCACCCGAATTCTCGACAACAACGACGCCAGACTTTACCACCTGGAAGGCGTGATCAGGACGCAGGCGATATTGCTGAAGGAGGGGAAGATTAAGTCATGAATGAATATGAGTTTGTGCTTCCCTGGCCGCCGACGGTGAATACCTACTGGCGAAGACGGGGAAGCCAGTACTACATCAGCGATAAAGGCCAGAAATACCGAAAAGACGTACAGCAAATCATCCGGCAACTCAGATTAGACATTTTCACTAAATCACGACTTCGCATCACAATTATTGCTGAACCACCAGATTCCCGCCGTCGCGACCTCGATAACATCCTGAAAGGTTTACTCGACTCTCTTATCCACGCCGGATTTGCGGACGACGACGAGCAATTCGATGACATTCGCGTAATTCGCGGCGTGAAAGTGCCTGGCGGTAGAGTGGGGATAAAAATCACCGAACTGGAGAACATTTGATGAATGCTAAAATTCAAACGATACCTGAATTACTGATCTGCACCAGGGGAAATCAGACAGAAGTCGCCAGAATACTGAACTGCAATCGTGCTACAGTCAGAAAATACATTGATGATAAAGATGCGAAAAAGCACGCCGTCGTCAATGGCGTCCTTATGGTTCATCGCGGATGGGGTAAAGATACTGATGCGTGATATCCGGCAGGTTCTTGAGCGCTGGGGGGCATGGGCGGTAAATAACTATGAGGATGTTACATGGTCGCCCATTGCTGCCGGATTTAAGGGACTGATCCCCGAAAAAGTAAAATCACGTCCACAGTGCTGTGACGATGATGCGATGGTGATATGCGGGTGCATAGCCCGCCTTTACCGGAACAATCGCGATCTGCATGACTTGCTGGTTGATTACTACGTGTTGGGGGAGACGTTCATGGCGCTGGCACGGAAACATGGGTGCTCTGACACCTGTATAGGTAAACGCCTTCACAAAGCGGAGGGGATTGTTGAAGGCATGCTGATGATGCTGGGAGTGAGGCTTGAGATGGATCGGTATGTTGAGCGTGAATTGCCGGGAGGGAGAAGCTCTGTATTTTATCAGCGAAAAAATAGTTTACGATCGTAAAAATCTGCATATCATGATAAGAGTGGTTACATTGCCACGCAGCCGAACCCGCCGATGCGCGGGTTTTTTTGTACCCAGAATCCTGTGAGCTATACGGAAAGTACACAGAAAGGAAGGTACGACCGCAATTAATAACAAAATCTTAAAAATCTCATATGGCACTATTAGTTTTCTAAATATTGTATATTTTAAGTATTGCAGGATAACCCTGTAACGAAGTTTGCGTAACAGCATTTTGCTCTACGAGTTTGCCAGCCTCCCCTGGTGGCTGGCTTTTTTTGTATCCGTTCAACGGGAATGTTACATACCTCACAATTAAGTCAGTTGAATGTTGTCTGCCCGGATGAGAATTTGTTAGAAAAAACTGCATGGTGAATCCCCCTGAGCGGAGGGGCGACTGGTGACGGTATAATCTCTGATTATCAAAACGAGAATGACGCGGGTTTAGTGGCACCGGGCTGAACTCACCGGGAGGCACCCGGCACCATGCAATGGCACATAGCGCCACTCTCCAGCCCCTCTCCGGAGGGGCTTTCTTATGGACAAAAAAAGCCCGCGCTGGGAGACGCGGGCGGCAAGGAATAAACAACAAAACGTGAAGTAATATTTCAGCTGGCGAATAATATCCGACAGTAATCACTCTGCGCAATAGCGCGGCCTTTTTCGTATTGCGGGCTGTTGTCTCTCTTCTGCCATTGTCCTGTAACTTCCGGACTTCAGCCCGCTCCTCATTTTACTCACAATATTATCCCGGCCGGGAGGATTCATGGCATTTAAACACTATGATGTTGTCAGGGCGGCGTCGCCGTCAGACCTTGCGAAACGAATAACTCAAAAACTGAAGGAAGGGTGGCAGCCTTATGGTAGTGCGCTGATTTCGACAGCTGGTTATGGTGCGGAGTTCATCCAGCCAGTTGTGAGTGAGGGGAGCATCTCATCACCAGAGGAGCCAGGCAACCGTCCGACGACCTCAGCGCCTTCTGTTGCGCCAGAATATTACTATGTGATCGCGCTTGCTGGTCAGTCCAATGGTATGTCATACGGTGAGGGACTGCCATTACCGGATACATTCGACAGCCCTGATCCACGTATTAAACAGTTAGCGCGTCGCAGTACGGTGACACCGGGCGGTGCAGCATGCAAATATAACGACATCATTCCGGCGGACCATTGTCTGCATGATGTGCAGGACATGAGCCGTCTTAACCATCCGAAAGCGGACCTGTCAAAGGGGCAGTACGGAACCGTGGGGCAGGGGCTGCATATCGCCAAAAAACTGCTGCCGTTTATACCGGCGAATGCGGGCATTCTGCTGGTTCCGTGCTGTCGTGGTGGTTCAGCGTTCACCACCGGAGCTGATGGCACATACAGTGACGCGAGTGGTGCCTCGGAGAATTCAACCCGCTGGGGTGTGGACAAGCCGCTGTATAAGGACCTTATCGGTCGAACAAAAGCGGCACTGGAGAAGAACCCGAAAAATGTGCTGTTTGCCGTGGTGTGGATGCAGGGGGAATTTGATTTTGGCGGTACGCCGGCAAATCATGCCGCACAGTTTGGTGCGCTGGTTGATAAATTCCGTGCAGACCTGGCGGATATGGCAGGCCAGTGCGTCGGTGGCTCTGCTGGCGGTGTTCCCTGGATATGCGGGGACACGACGTATTTCTGGAAGCAGAAGAACGAATCCACGTACCAGACGGTGTACGGCAGCTATAAAAATAAAACGGAAAAGAATATCCATTTCGTACCGTTCATGACCGATGAGAACGGGGTGAATGTGCCGACGAACAAACCGGAAGAAGACCCGGACATTCCGGGTATCGGTTATTACGGTTCGAAATGGCGTGACAGCTCAGCCACCTGGACGTCACAGGACAGGGCGAGCCATTTCAGTTCATGGGCTCGCCGTGGGATTATTTCCGACCGTCTGGCAACGGCGATTCTGAGCTGCGCGGGTAAGTCTTCTGCGTTTGTTAATGGTACTGCCGGGGTGGTTGTTCCAGACAGGCCGGTTACCACCTCAGAGTCTGTAATTTTTTACGATGCCAAAAAAGCTACAGACAATCAGCTGAAACCTTATGGCTGGGACGGTATGTATGGCAGACGCACACTGGTTGATGACAGCGGCAATAAAGCTCTGCGAATTGAGAAAAATAACAGCGCGAAATCCTGGTCAATGTACTGTGATATTGCTGCAGACAAGGCAAAACTTTTACTGGAAAAAGGCGGGGAAATTGCTGTCCGGTTTAAAATCCCCGAAAACGTCAATCTTGAGACAACCAGAAACAAGTATGCCTTTGGTTTGTACTGGCGAATAGCGGAATGGCCGGGTGAGGGTGGTGAAGGCCATCTGAGTTCTTTCTTTGTCCAGACAGATAAAGCCAGTATTAATGTTGCATACCATCATACAGTTAATCAACAAAAAGAACTTGGCACGTTTGGCGCATTCGACCATGACTGGCATACGCTTGCATTTAAATTTAAGGGCAGTAACAGCATTAATGTTACTCCGGTGCTCGATGGTGTGGATGGACAGGCGTTTGACCTGGTGAAATGGGCCAATACTGCTAATGGACTCAACAGGTTTGTCATTACGGATATTACAGGTAGTGCAGAAACCTACCCTGTACTTATTGATACGGTGGAAGTTAAAGCAAACAAAGCTGGAGCAGCCGCATAATTGCTAAAAAAAGCCGCCAGCGGCAGGAATGGAAGCTGGCGGAGGTAATCCCAATGGAGAATGTAAAGAAAAGATGCTTTCGTACATTGGTTTTTTAAATGAAAACAATTCTCATTGTCAACCATAACGGTAAGAAATTATGACATTTATTCATCAGGTGATGCTGTACTTCTGTACGGCGGTCTGTGTGCTGTATCTTCTTTCGGGTGGGTACAGGGCTGTGCGCGATTTCTGGTGCAGGCAGATTGATAAAAGGGCCGCTGAGAAAATCAGCGCCAGTCAGTCAGCCGGAAGCAAACCCGAAGAACCCGTTACTCCTTAACAACCCCTTTCAGCGAGAAAATCCCATGTCAGAAATCACATCCCTGGTCACTGCAGAGGCAGTGAAGGAAGTCCTGCGCTCTGAAGAAGTCCGGAGCGCACTGAAACAGAAACTTCGCCAGAATCTTGAGTCGCGTCTTGATGCAGAAGTGGATGCCATTCTGGATGAGCTGCTGGGCGTAGCAGCGGTTCCTGAGCCGGAAGGTATCGCGGGTGACGGGAGTGCTTCAGATGGCGGTGAACCTACACCTGACAGCGACATGATGATGTAAGCATGCGCAAGGGACCATCGGTGTGTGCCGGTGGTCTTTATATTGTTGTGAGCTTCCGGATTGCGGGAGACGGGGTATGTACCAGATGGAAAAAATCACAACAGGTGTGTCATACACCACGTCAGCGGTGGGAACGGGCTACTGGTTCCTGCAGTTGCTGGACAGGGTTTCCCCGTCTCAGTGGGCGGCAATAGGCGTGCTGGGGAGTCTGCTGTTTGGGCTGCTGACGTACCTGACTAACCTGTATTTCAAAATCAAAGAGGACCGGCGTAAGGCGGCGCGGGGAGAGTAAGCTGATGAGCAGGAAATTCCGCTATGGTTTATCAGCGGTCGTTCTGGCGCTGATTGCTGCGGGCGCTTCTGCGCCTGAAATCCTCGACCAGTTTCTTGACGAAAAAGAAGGTAACCACACCACGGCATACCGTGATGGTGCGGGTATCTGGACCATCTGCCGCGGTGCCATCCTGGTGGATGGTAAACCTGTCGTTCCGGGCATGAAGTTGTCGAAGGAAAAATGCGACCGGGTTAACGCCATTGAGCGTGATAAGGCGCTGGCATGGGTGGAGAAAAACATCAGAGTGCCACTGACCGAACCGCAGAAAGCGGGCATCGCGTCATTCTGCCCGTACAACATCGGGCCTTCGAAATGCTTCACCTCAACGTTTTACCGGAAACTGAACGCCGGAGACCGGAAAGGTGCATGTGCTGAAATCCGCCGATGGATATATGACGGCGGCAGGGACTGTCGGAACCGCTCAAATAACTGTTACGGGCAGGTATCGCGGCGTGACCAGGAGAGCGCGCTGGCGTGCTGGAGTATCGACAGATAAGCAGAATGTTCTGCTGAAAAATGCCGTTGACCAACGCGGACGGATAACACGAAATCCTGCGAACTGGCAAAACCTAAGTGAATAAAAGTAAAAACCCCGTTTGTTGGCAGCAAGCGGGGTTTTGTGTTTTCTGACCTTGAGTAAGGCAAGGGAGAAATTATGGGTAGGGAGGTACTTTCCCTGTGAGGAAGTATAAAAGATTCTTTCTGAGGTTGTCCATTATGAAAGGCATTGAGGTGGAGACGCCAGCAAGTCTGGATTTAACAAGAGCGGCAGCTTTTGCCATTCGTATTGTGGCAATTGCTGTTCTGGTCTGGGCAATCCGTTGGTGGTGATATGAATCGTGTGCTGTATGGCGTGCTTATTGTCCTGCTGCTTGGTTGTGGATCGCTGTGGCTGGCAACAGACCATTACCGTGATAACGCCATCACCTACAAAGAGCAGCGAGATGATGCGAAGACAAAACTCAGCCAGGCGAACGCCACCATTGCTGACATACAGCAGCGCCAGCGTGATGTTGCTGCACTCGATGCCAGATACACCAGGGAGCTTGCTGATGCTAACGCGACTATTGAAAGTCTCCGTGCTGATGTTTCTGCTGGGCGTAAGCGCCTGCAAGTCGCCGCCACCTGTGCAAAGTCAACGACCGGAGCCAGCGGCATGGGCGATGGAGAAAGCTCAGGACTTACAGCAGATGCTGAACTCAATTATTACCGTCTCCGAAGTGGAATCGACAAGATAACCGCGCAGGTTAACTACCTGCAGGAGTACATCAGGATGCAATGCCTCGATTAACAGAGCCAGCTCAATCGCTGGCCTTTTTTATGAGGAGAGATATAACCTGAATCAATGCCAGTGCATTATCAACAAATGGATCACTGGGTAAGCTCGTTTGGTTTTAAATGTCCGTCGAGAATCAGATTGTGATTTTCCCGATGCAGAACCAGTGTGCCCATATAATCAGGTTTAAATCTCCATCCATTCATTTTTTTTGCAATTCTGGACAGACAGTGATTATGTGTGAAAATCACAGTAACATGATCTGATTTTGATATTTTAAGGATATTATTTACTGCGTTATCATCACATGTCGATATGTCCGGAATAGTTGCTGTCTTACCTCCCGAAAAAAAAGTGGCTGTCTGCATTGTTCGGAGTGTGTCTGTAGAATAGAGACTGTAGTATGGAAACATTCTTCTGAATTTATCTCCATATTGTTGAGCTTTGTTAGCTCCGTTTACTGTGATTCCCTCATGTGCTGAAAGACATATTCTTTGGGAGCGATCGCATCTTTCCCCATGCCGGATGAGAAAAATAATGGGATGTTTCTGGTTAATCTCAGTGACATCGTTCACATCAAGTCTGACTGGAGTTCTTACAATGTATATGATGGATACAGAAACGATTATGACAAGTAAAAATATAAGAAGAGATTTTGTTAGCGTTTGATTTAACATATAAATTCCCTTGTCTGTGTTGAAAATGGGCATTATTATGCGTAAATCTTATGTAATCCTTAAGGATTGTCTGACGTGGTGATATGACGCGAAATACAGTGGGTACACAGAATGCTGTGAACAACGACGAAATGGGCATTGGTAGCGGTACTGGTGCTTTTTTTATTGGTTGGTTGCTCAAGTCTTGATAAAGCGCGTTAGCTTTTTGGTATTGCCTCTTAGGTCTGTAAAATTGCCGACGGTGTCCGGCAGTGCATGCAGGGCTGATCGTCTATGAGAACAGAATATATTGCTAAAAATGAAGTGTGCGTCAATGCTTATAAAGCATGCAATTCTGTATTTCTAACTATTCAATAAAATAAATTCTTTCTGTCGCAGTGAATATACAAATGTTGATCAGCGCTCGATGTGGCGACGGGTTTCTATATCAGGAGACTTTGGCATTTATCCGCGAGGCAGCCTATCTGGTGCTGTAGTGGAATGAAGCGGATATAACCTAAATAAGGTTAAACATTAATCAGACATGGCTCTGCTGTGTGAAATCTGAAAATTTACAGCAGTCATTGTGCATCAGTTTTTAACAGAGAACGTCAGAAGGTGACATGGCAAAGCTGGACTGGAAAAAGCTGGAGCAGGCATTTCGACGCGAACATGTCAAAACCGGCATAAAGCTTCAGGACTGGTGCCGTCAGAACAATATCAGTTATGACACGGCTCGGCGGTACATTAAACTGCGCAAACACTCCCCCAGAAATACAGAGAAAAGTGCGCAGAAAAATGCGCAAATTGATGATCAAAAAAGTGCGCAGAAATCTGACGGCAACTCCAGTCATGACGAGCCTTCAGGCGATGATGGTTGTGATGAAAAATGCGCAAATTTGGCAGAAACGAAACGGACTCGTGGTTCCAGACTTTTGCCACCTTCAAATGCTTTTTCTCAGCGTAACACCCACGCCGTCAGACACCGTGGATACGCGAAGTATCTCGAGGCAGATAACCTCATAGATGATGCAGTCGGAATGGAACTTGCCGATGAACTGGTGTTTACCCGGGCCCGCGCACTTTCAGTAACAGGAACACTGAAAAAAATGTTCGCCGACCTGAAAGAGGCGGCTGACGTGGAAACCCGCGTTGCTCTGTACGACAAAATACTCAAAGCTGAACAGGCTCTTGACCGGAATATTGCCCGTATCGAGTCAATTGAACGCTCATTGCTGACGCTGGACGTTCTGGCTGAAACAGCACCAAAACTTCGTGCTGACCGGGAAAGAACCAACGCTGCCAGAGATAAACTCAGAGCGGAAACCGATATTCTGACCAGCCAGCGTCGGGGCGTTGTTACGCCTGTCAGTGACATCGTGTCATCGCTGCATGAAATGAGTAATTCGGGGAGACTGGATGACATTCCGGAAGAATGAACCGCGATGTGATGAACCGTCAGAAATGACAGAGGCCGAACAACGTCTGTTCATCATGACTAAACTGAGCAATCCCTGGTGGCGGCTCAATCATCTCTACAAGATACAGAACGAAAAAGGTGAGCTGGTCACCTTCAGAATGCGACCGGCGCAGCGCCAGTTGTTCCGGAGCATGCACAATAAAAATATTATCCTGAAAGCACGCCAGCTGGGGTTTTCCACGGCCATTGATATTTATCTTCTCGACCAGGCATTATTCATACCGCATCTCAAATGCGGGATTGTCGCTCAGGATAAACAGGCTGCCAGTGAAATTTTCCGCACCAAAATTGCTGTACCGTTTGATCATCTTCCTGACTGGCTGAGAGCCTCATTCACCATCGTTGAACGTCGTAGCGGAGCCAGCGGTGGCTATATCCTGTTTGGGCACGGCTCGAGTATCCAGGTGGCAACCTCATTCCGTTCAGGTACGGTGCAGCGCCTGCATATCTCAGAGCACGGCAAAATTTGCGCAAAATATCCGGCTAAGGCGAAAGAGCTGCGAACCGGTACACTTAATGCCGTCTCTGATGAGTGCATTATTTTTGATGAATCCACTGCTGAAGGTGTGGGTGGCGATTTTTACGAGATGAGTAACCGGGCACAGGAAATCACTGCATCAGGGCTGGCGCTGACGCCACAGGATTATAAATTCCATTTTTACGCCTGGTGGCAGGATCTCAAATACAGCGCCAGAGTGCCGGAAAGCGGACTTAAGCTGTCACGGGAAAAAACAGCGTATTTTTCTGCGGTTGAAAAAGCAATGAACATCACGCTTACCGATGAGCAGAAACACTGGTACATCTGCAAGGAAACTGAACAGCGTGAGGAAATGAAGCAGGAGTTTCCCTCAACACCACAGGAGGCGTTTCTGACGTCCGGACGACGGGTGTTCAGTGCGGAAAGCACGCTGCAGGCAGAGTCATTCTGTTCGCCACCGCTGATTGTTTATGACATTGAACCGGTTACAGGAACGAAGACCAAAGCGCAGTCTCTGCGTGACGGGAATAAAGCCGAACAGCACCGGACGCTGATGAATTATCTGCTGGTCTGGGAGCTACCGGATCCGGATGAAGAGTATGTATGCGGAGCGGATACCGCTGAGGGGCTGGAGCACGGAGACCGCTCATCGCTGGATATCATCAGATGTAGTAATGGTGAGCAGGTAGCCCACTGGTTTGGTCATCTCGATGCGGAGCTTTTCGCTCATCTCATTGCGCAGGTCTGCCGTATGTACAACAACGCGTTTGTGGGGCCGGAGCGTAACAATCACGGACATGCCGTTATCCTGAAACTCCGGGAACTCTATCCGACGCGTTATATCTACAACGAACAGCACCTTGACCAGGCATATGACGACGATACGCCCCGTCTTGGCTGGCTGACAACCCGCCAGAGTAAACCGGTCCTGACTGAGGGAATGAAAACGCTGCTGAATAACGGCCTGTCGGGGATCCGCTGGACGGGCACATTATCAGAAATGAACACCTACGTTTATGACGCGAAAGGCTCCATGAATGCACAGGAAGGCTGTTTTGATGATCAGCTTATGAGCTACATGATTGCCCAGGAGATGCGCGCCAGAATGCCGGTGAGGGTAAGACAGAAAACGGATAAACGCAGAACCACACACTGGATGGCTCACTGATGAAAAATGAAACTAATACCATGGCGACGAAAAACGACAACGGAGCCACGCCGCGTTTTTCTCAGCGCCAGTTACAGGCGCTTTGTTCTGATATTGACAGTCAGCCTAAATGGCGCGATGCCGCAAACAAGGCCTGTGCGTATTACGATGGTGACCAGTTGCCACCAGAAGTTCTTCAGGTACTGAAAGATCGCGGTCAGCCGATGACTATCCATAACCTCATCGCGCCTACCGTTGATGGTGTTCTGGGTATGGAGGCCAAAACGCGGACTGATCTGTTGGTGATGTCAGACGAGCCTGATGATGAAACAGAAAAACTGGCTGAAGCCATTAATGCTGAATTTGCCGATGCTTGCCGCCTTGGAAATATGAATAAAGCCCGCTCTGATGCCTATGCGGAACAAATCAAGGCGGGGCTCAGCTGGGTGGAGGTCAGACGGAACAGCGATCCGTTCGGGCCTGAGTTTAAGGTGTCTACTGTCAGCCGGAATGAAGTGTTCTGGGACTGGCTCAGCCGGGAAGCTGATTTAAGTGACTGCCGCTGGCTGATGCGCCGCCGCTGGATGGATACCGATGAGGCAAAAGCCACATTCCCGGGAATGGCTCAGGTTATCGATTATGCCATTGATGACTGGCGTGGTTTTGTCGATACCACGGTTACTGAAGGCCAGCCCAGTCCGTTGATGAGTGCATGGGAAGAGTATCAGTCATGGGATCGTAAGGAGAACGAATGGCTTCAGCGTGAACGCCGTCGTGTGCTGCTTCAGGTGGTTTATTACCGTACATTCGAGCGTCTTCCGGTGATTGAACTCAGTAATGGACGGGTGGTGGCCTTTGATAAAAATAATCTGATGCATGCGGTGGCTGTGGCATCCGGGCGGGTGCAGGTGAGAGTCGGGCGGGTAAGTCGTATTCGTGAAGCCTGGTTTGTGGGACCGCACTTTATTGTGGATCGCCCCTGCAGTGCGCCGCAGGGGATGTTCCCGCTGGTTCCCTTCTGGGGATACCGGAAGGATAAAACCGGGGAGCCTTACGGGCTGATTTCCCGGGCCATTCCGGCACAGGATGAGGTGAATTTTCGTCGTATAAAACTGACGTGGTTGCTTCAGGCCAAACGCGTGATTATGGACGAGGATGCCACCCAGTTGTCAGACAACGAGCTGATGGAGCAGATCGAGCGTCCGGATGGCATTATTAAACTGAATCCGGCCCGAAAAAATCAGAAAAGCGTTGCTGATGTTTTCCGGGTTGAACAGGATTTTCAGGTTGCCAGCCAGCAGTTTCAGGTCATGCAGGAGTCGGAAAAACTTATCCAGGACACGATGGGGGTTTATTCCGCATTTCTCGGGCAGGATTCAAATGCATCGTCCGGCGTGGCGATCAGCAACCTGGTGGAGCAGGGAGCCACAACCCTTGCCGAAATCAACGATAACTACCAGTTTGCCTGCCAGCAGGTGGGAAGGCTGTTGCTCGCTTATCTTCTCGATGGCCTGAAAAAGCGGCGTAATCATGCGGTGGTGATTAATCGTGATGATCGCCAGCGTCGCCAGACCATTGTTCTCAATGCTGAAGGTGATAATGGTGAACTGACCAATGATATTTCAAGGTTAAATACACATATTGCGCTGGCTCCTGTTCAGCAGACACCGGCGTTTAAGGCACAGCTTGCACAGCGAATGTCAGAGGTTATTCAGGGGCTGCCACCTCAGGTGCAGGCCGTCGTGCTCGACCTGTGGGTTAACCTTCTGGATGTGCCGCAGAAACAGGAATTTGTCGAACGTATTCGTGCGGCGCTGGGGACACCAAAATCACCGGATGAGATGACCCCGGAAGAGCAGCAGGCCGCTCAGCAGCAACAGGCCCAGGAGCAGCAACAACAGGAACTGCAGATGCGCGAAATGGCAGGCCGGGTGGCTAAACTGGAAGCAGAAGCTGCCAGGGCACAGGCAGCTGCGCAACGGGATAATGCTGGCGCACAACGGGATGTCGCCGCGGCACAGGGACAGCGTTATGTGGATGCGCTCAACCAGGCGCATACGGCAGAAATCATTACCGGCATACAGAATATGGAACAGGAGCAGGAAGCTCTTCAGCAACAGATGCTACATACACTACAACAGCGGATGCATGAATTGCCGCTATGAATATCCTGAACTTAACGGAACCCCGTCATCGTACGGGGTTTTTTGTTTCCGGAGATAAGCGTCCCGGGAGCGGTGCGCTTATTCGCGGGGGCAGCGATAAGCCTTATTTACTCAACCATTCGGATCTGTCCGATAAACAGACCATGCGGAGTTATTTATGGATTTTGAATTTACGGGTGAAGAAACCCCGGAACAACTGGAAAAAATGCTGGAAGGACTTGGGGATGTGGATATTGACAGTCACGAACAGGACGGCGTGACAGAGGCCGCCACAGAAAATCATGCGGATGAGGCAGCACAGACACAGACGGGCGATAACACTGCGGCACCGACGCCGGATGCCAGTGCTGAGCAGACGCAGGACGTGAAGGAGCCGGAGGCGAAGGGTGTGCTCACCCGCGATGGTAAACACGTCATTCCCTATGAAGTCCTTGAGGCTGAACGTTCCGGTAAGCAGCGGGCCGAACAGGAAGCCGCACTTCTTCGGGGACAGATAGCCGAAGAAAAACGCCTGGTTGAACTGCTGACGTCTCAGATCCACCAGGCCGGTATGAAACCCGCACCGTTACCGGAAAACGAAAAAATCTCTGATGAGAAGATTGCCCGTATCAGGGAGATGTATCCGGAAATTGGTGACGCGGTGGCTTCGCTTATCCGTAAAAATAACTATCTCCAGTCCCGTGTTCAGCAATCAGCACAGCAGGCAGAAGGTCATGGTGGTGAGGATTTATCACCGGTTCTTGATGCAATGAATGACGTGCCGGTGCTGAAAACGTGGCAGAACTCCGATCCGGATCGCTTCTCGGTTGCCGTATCCATCGACGGGAAGCTCCAGAATGACCCCGTATGGAAAGACAAACCGCTCACTGAACGTTTCGCCGAAGTGGCCCGCCGTACGCAGCTCGCTTTCGGTGAAGCCAGTGAGCCGCCTTCTGATGACAAGGCAGACAACACGGATATCCGGAAAACGGCGGAAGAAAAAGTGAAAGCCGCTGAACGGGAGATGGCAGTGCCTGCTTCCCCGTCAGAGCTTGGCAACACGGCTTCCGTCGGAACCGGTGATAATTTTGAACGGTTACTTGGTGCTTCCCATACCGAAATTGAAGCAGCCATGCGAGGCATGACGGACGCTGAAATTGACGCGATTCTGGAAAAACTCGGGTAACCACTGAAGGAGTACTGACGTAATGACCACAGTAACAACAGCCCAGGCGAATAAGCTGTATCAGGTGGCGCTTTTCACGGCTGCCAACCGAAACCGCTCGATGGTGAATATTCTCACTGAACAGCAGGATGCACCAAAAGCAGTTTCGCCTGACAAGAAAAGCACGAAGCAGACCAGTGCAGGTGCACCGGTTGTGCGAATCACGGACCTCAACAAACAGGCCGGTGATGAAGTGACGTTCAGCATCATGCACAAACTCTCTAAACGTCCGACGATGGGGGATGAGCGCGTTGAAGGCCGTGGTGAAGACCTCAGCCATGCTGATTTTTCCCTGAAAATTAATCAGGGCCGTCACCTGGTGGATGCGGGCGGACGTATGAGCCAGCAGCGTACGAAGTTCAACTTGGCATCCTCTGCCAGAACGCTGCTGGGTACGTACTTTAACGACCTGCAAGACCAGTGTGCGATAGTGCATCTTGCCGGTGCCCGCGGTGATTTTGTTGCTGATGACACCATTCTGCCAACGGCAGATCACCCTGAATTCAAAAAAATCATGATCAACGACGTACTGCCGCCGACGAATGATCGTCATTTTTTCGGTGGGGATGCGACGAGTTTTGAGAGTATTGACCAGTCTGACCTGTTCACCCTTGCGCTGGTCGATAATCTCTCGTTGTTTATTGACGAGATGGCTCATCCGTTACAACCGGTACGCCTGTCCGGTGATGAATTGTATGGCGAAGATCCGTATTACGTCCTCTACGTCACGCCGCGTCAGTGGAATGACTGGTACACCTCCACGTCCGGCAAGGACTGGAACCAGATGATGACGCGTGCCGTAAACCGCTCAAAAGGTTTTAACCATCCGCTGTTCAAAGGCGAATGTGCGATGTGGCGCAATATTCTGGTCCGTAAGTATGCGGGGATGCCGATCCGTTTCTATCAGGGGTCAAAGGTTATGGTGTCGAACAATGACCTTACGGCAACGATGGCAGAAAAGGCTGCTGCAACCAACATCGACCGTGCCATGCTGCTGGGGGCTCAGGCGCTGGCGAATGCGTACGGTCAGAAGGGCGGCGGTCACTTCAACATGGTTGAGAAGAAAACGGATATGGATAACCGTACTGAGATAGCAATCAGCTGGATCAACGGTCTGAAAAAAATCCGTTTCCCCGAGAAGAGCGGCAAGATGCAGGATCACGGCGTTATTGCCGTTGATACCGCAGTGAAGCTCTGATTTTTCCTTTCCCCATGCCGGGTTATCGCCCGGCTTTTTCAGGAGTCATTAATTATGGCAAAGACTATCCTTGCTCCATCACTGAGTGAGCGGATTTATTCAGGTACGCACGGTAATGAGTCGGTGGCAGAAGGTGTGTTTACAGTGAACGCTGCGGAAGCGGACAGTGTTATTCATCTTCTTTCACTGCCAGTTGGTATCCGTATCAACTCACTGCAACTGGTTTCAACGGGCGGTCTGGGTACTGCAACCGTCAGCATTAAGTCCGGTGAGCATGTTCTCATCGATAACAGCGAAGCTGTTTCTGCAAAATTTGCCAGATATGTGCCCGTGGAGCCGTACACCACACTGCGTGACGGGGAGCTGGTTACTGTCACCATTAAGACTGCCGCTGCAACCGGCACCCTGAATGTTCTGCTGCGTTATACCGTGGTGGGTTACTGATATAAACCTTCCGGCCCGCGTCATGCGGGCTTTTTTACCCGGGGAATTATATGAGCGAAAAAATTGCCGTTGTCTATATCGGCCCCAAACCTGTGAAAAAGGATACCCTTACCGGGAGTCGTACACTGTTTCCGCGTCTTGAGCCGGTGCATGTTGACAGTGCGCTTGCCTGGCAGTTGCTGGCCTTTTCTGACGTCTGGGTTCGTCATGAAGAGCTTGATGGCGTACTGAAAAAGCAACAACAGGATGAGCAGTTGCGGCAGGCACAGCAGGCGCAGGAAAGAGAACAGGTTGCTCTTGCAGAAGCGGAGAACAGTTTTGTGGTTAGCGTTGGTGGTCAGGATGTGGATTTGAGCAAACTCACGTCCGCACGGCTGGCAACGTTGTGTGAGGCAGAAGAGCTGAATATTCACAAAGACCCGAAAGAAACGGCTGATGCATTCCGTATCCGTGTGCGTGAGGCATTTCGCCGTCGTGTTGCGGAGACTGAACAGCATGGCGGAACTGACTGATTTTTTACCGTATGTTCGTCGCCATATCAGTGGTCCGCTGAACATTATGATGACGGATGCGTTATCCATGTCGACAGTGGCATTCTGCCGTCAGTCCCTGTTGTGCCGCCGTGAAGTCACGCTGTCACCGTCAGCCGGAGAGGACTGTGTGTTGCCATATGACGCGGAGAATGAAGAGTGCGTACATATTATTCGTATCCTCGCTGACGGGCGTGAGCTTTTTGCCGGTCATGATGTAGAAATCCGCCCGGGGCGGGTAATGCATTTTGCCTGTTCGCCCGGAGAGGTGAGTGTGCTTTATGCCGTTGCTCCGAAAGCAGGGAGCCGTCAGGTGCAGGATGAACTGCGGGCATGGTCTGAAGAAGTGGCAGCAGGGGCGCTTGAACGGTTGTTCATGCAGACCGGGGTTTCATGGTCAGACCCGTCGCGCGCACAGTATTTCTCTGTGCTGTTTTCTGAGGGTATCCGTCGGGCATATCGCGACACACTGGCGACAAGTCCGTACTCCTCATACCGCAATCCTGTCCGCAGACAAAGGTTTTACTGATGACGACGATTACAGAAATCATCGGACGTGTGAATACACAACTGGTTGACCCGATGATGGTTCGCTGGCCCCTGCAGGAATTGTGCGATTATTACAATGATGCTGTGAGGGCAGTGATTCTGGCGAGACCGGATGCTGGCGCAAGCCTGGAAACAATCAGTTGTGTTCCGGGCGCCCGTCAGGTTTTGCCCGATGGTGTAATACAACTTCTTGACGTGATATGCCTCAGTGACGGTAGTGCAGTCAGACCATTATCCCGGGAGGTGCTGGATGCGCAGTATCCTGAGTGGCTCACAATGAAGGGCATTCCTGAATGTTTTATCAGCAACGACCTGTCCCCGCGCGTATTCTGGCTGTTTCCTGCTCCTGACAAAGAGATAAGTATTGATGCAGTGGTAAGCCGGATACCGGAGGCAGTGTATGTTCTGACGCAGGACGATGATACGCCAGTTCCACTGGAAGATGCTTATGTTAACCCACTGGTGGACTGGATGTTGTTTCGCGCTTTCAGTAAGGATGCTGCCGGTGGCGCAGAATCGGGGCTGGCTGCGCAGCATTATCAGAGTTTTGTTGAGCAACTTGGGATCAAACAGGGGGCAGACAGTGCATTGTCTGCCCGTAAAAAAGTGTTTAACGGAGGTGGAGTGTGAGTGTTGTTGTTTCGGGGACGCTGAAATCTCCTGATGGTGAGGCGATATCAGGAGCAAATATTACCCTGACGGCGCTGACAGTTTCACCGGATGCGCTCAGCGGCACCAGTGCGTCGGCAGTGACCCGTGAAGGTGGATATTACGGAATGACGATGGAACCGGGGGAGTATGCGGTTTCGGTGACGGTGAAAGGGAAGACTGCTGTCTACGGACGTGTGCGTATTGAGGGGACCGAAAGTACGGTGACGCTCAATATGCTGTTACGCCGCAGTCTTGTTGAGGTGAGCATACCCGGAGAACTGCTGACAGATTTCCGGCAGATACAGAATAATGTGGCTGATGACCTTGCCACTATTCGTCGCCTGAATGAAGACACGGCGACAAAAAACACTCAGGCCACACAGTCAAAAGACAGTGCAGCAGCCAGTGCGAAGAGTGCATCTGACAGTGCAAAGACGGCAACCAGCAGGGCGGCTGAAGCCGGACAAAAAGCCAGTGAAGCTGCAGAAGCAGCGACCCGGGCATGCGAGTCTGAAAAGGCCGCGGCAGCAGACGCGAATGATGCCAGACAACATGCTGAAACCGCCAGAGTGGCTCATGAGGCCGCCGGAGACGTTCTTAAACGTGCTGAGGCTGCTACGGTTAGTGCTGAAGAGGCCAGGCGTATGGCAGAGAATGCCAGAGGCCCTAAAGGTGATACCGGACCGAAAGGTGATGCAGGCCCTCGTGGAGAAACAGGTCCACAAGGCGCACAAGGACCACGCGGTGAAACAGGACCGGTGGGGCCGCAAGGAGAGCGGGGGATTCAGGGGCCTGCTGGTCCACGAGGTGAAACCGGGGCCAGAGGTGAAAAAGGAGCCCCCGGAGACCCGGGGGGACCACCCGGGCCGAAAGGTGATGCGGGACCTAAAGGTGACACCGGACCAGCCGGTCCCGCAGGTGAAAAAGGTGAGCCGGGAGAACGAGGGCCTCAGGGAGAGCAGGGGCTACGCGGACCTGCAGGAGAGAGAGGCCCGGCGGGGCCGCAGGGACCGAAAGGAGATGCCGGTGCGACAGGTCCGGCAGGTCCGAAAGGTGAACGAGGCGAAGCTGGGCCTGAGGGCCCCCGCGGGGAGCCTGGTCCGGCGGGCAGCGCAGCAAATGTGGTGGACGCGACGACGGCACAGAAGGGAATTGTGCAGCTAAGTAGTGATACTGCCAGTAATGACGAAACAAAGGCTGCCACGTCGAAGGCTGTGAAGGCGGCAATGGATGAGGCCAAGGCGGCGAGACAGAAGGCAGAAGAGGTTGCTGCAGGTGGTGGCGTTCCCGGCCCGAAGGGAGACAAGGGCGATACGGGTCCGGCAGGCCCACAGGGACCGAAAGGGGATACGGGAGCCGCAGGCCCGGCAGGCGCACAGGGGCCAAAAGGTGACAAAGGCGATCCGGGGGTGGCTGGACCAGCAGGCCCGGCAGGCGCACAGGGGCCAAAAGGTGACAAAGGCGATCCGGGGGTGGCTGGACCAGCAGGTCCGGCAGGTGCGCCGGGGTCGAAAGGCGATAAAGGTGATCCGGGAGTGGCTGGACCAGCAGGTCCGGCGGGGCCACAGGGACCGAAGGGAGACACTGGAGCCCCCGGGCAAGGAACAGAACTGCTTACTACTGCCAATACATGGACTCAGGCACAAACTTTTAATGGTGGTATTAATGGCAATTTGACGGTGACCGGAAACGGCTCATTTAACGATGTTCAGATCCGTTCGGATAAACGCAACAAGCGAAATCTGGTAAAACTGGATAATGCGTTAGATCGTCTGGAGGCACTTACTGGTTATCTTTACGAGATACAGTACTCTGCCGACGGTTGGCAAACGTCGGTTGGTTTAATTGCTCAGGATGCACAAAAAGCATTGCCTGAACTGGTAACTGAAGACGCAGACGTTATATCTGGTGAAAAACGTCTGCGTCTTAACTACAACGGCATAATTGCATTGTTAGTCGAGGGCTTTAAAACACTTCGTCATGAGATTAAAGAACTCCGGGAGAAGTAAACGACAGCTGTTGTAGTTTCTGGTTTCTACTGAATTTAAATTGTGGGGTGACACTCACCCCACGCATTCAGAAGGGGGAGATGAGATGGGGGTAACATCGGGATGGGTAGGCTCTTCGGCTAAGAGCGAAACAGGTGAGCAGTGGATGGGAGCCGCCGGAACCAAACTGGGACTGAGTAAACCTTTTATGATGAGCCAAATGGTTGGGCGAACTATGGGCTGTAAAATTGCAACTGAGTACTATAAATGGAAATCCTCTGACAAGGTTGATAACTGGGGCGCAGTTGGCGCTGACTGGCCTTTAGAAGAAAAAAGTAAAGGTACAATTACAAACGCCGCAAGCTGCGGATCAGGGAGGCTGGTAGGGGCTGTCGTTACACTTTCTCACTTTTTGACGAACTCTACACCGACAGCTGCTGTTTATTTAGCCGGTGGTAAAGCAGGTAACATCACCGTAAACGTAGGTGGTGCTACACAAACCATGATTTATCAGGGCGTTGTTAGTGGGTTCCAGTATTACTGGTCAGGTTCTGTTAGTTCCGCTTTCGTGGAGGCAATGAAAAAGACGGGAGTACCCCAGGATCTAAAAATTAGTTAAATGGTAAATGAATAATTTTAAAAACTTCACGTTCTACATACCGGAGACGCCGGATATATAGGATATTGTTTTAAGTTGCCAGAGAAATTTTTCCGGACGGATGCTGATAATAATGATGTGCCAATGACGGCAGCATCATTGATGGCACTGAGTGAAGCGACAGAGCTAGCGATGTTTGCGAAGGGAGTGGAGATTAATACACGGCAGTTGCAGATGAAAGCCGAGGTTGAGGCGCTGACAGACCTGAAGGCGATCCGCAGTTATGTTGTCGGATGGCCTGCTGGCTGAATAAAAAAAAACGGGACCACGGCCAGTCCCGATGTAATGAGTTTTAGGGTATTAGTTTGTTATCATAGTTAGCGTGCTAAGTATGCCATATCAGGCTGATTAGTGAAGTGATGTTGTTCGCATTTTTGCACGGCGGAGAATATTCAGATTTTTGGAAATCCATATTTTTCCCGTGCGCGATTACATGCTTCATTTACGATGCCATTTTCGCCGGACATTGCGAATTCCCTGCATGTGGACGGGCGGTAAGAGCGACTCCTGTACGGGTTGACGTCGTGAAATTGTGCCGGGATTAATTATTCCACCTCGTCTGCCATTCAAATTTTCGGATACCAGATAACCATGCCTTATATCGATATAACCACTATGCGCGGGATGATGCCAGGCGTTATTGCATCTATGCTTCCTGATAATTCTGCTGTACTGGCAGAAAACTGTCATTTTCGCTATGGCGTGATCACGCCTGAACACGAGATGTCAGAGGTTGAGAAAACATTCACAATTAAGCCAAAAACAATTTTTCATTACCATGACGATTTTTGGTTTGCATGGCCGGATGTGGTGGATGTGATCCGCAGTCCGATCGCTCAGGACCCCCACGGGCGTATTTACTACACTGACGGGCGTTTTCCTAAAGTGACGGATGCGACCATTGCCACAAAAGGGGACGGGAATCACCCGACATCATCGTATCGTCTTGGGATCCCCGCGCCGACGACAGCTCCTGTCTGTACTGTTCAGCAGGGCGGTGATGTTTCTGACGATAACCCGAATGATGATGAAACCCGGTTTTATACGGAAACCTTTGTCTCAGATTATGGTGAAGAAGGTCCGCCAGGTCCGGCGTCTCTGGAGGTAACACTCCGTACTCCGGGAACTGCGGTACAACTGACGCTGGCTCCGGTGCCATTGCAGAATGCCAGTATTAAACGTCGCCGGATTTATCGCTCTGCATCAGGTGGAGGGGAGGCGGATTTTTTACTTGTGGCTGAACTGGATGCATCCGTGCTCAGTTACACGGACAAAATACCGGCGAAAAACCTTGGGCCTTCCCTGGCAACATGGGATTACCTGCCGCCGCCAGAGAATATGACAGGCCTTTGCCTGATGGCTAACGGTATTGCCGCCGGGTTTGCCGGTAATGAAGTGATGTTTTCGGAAGCGTATCTGCCGTATGCATGGCCGGAAGTGAATCGTCACACGACGGCAGAAGATATTGTAGCTATCTGTCCGCTGGGAACGTCACTGGTGGTGGCGACAAAGGGGGAGCCTTATTTGTTCAGTGGGGTATCACCGTCCACAATTTCTGGTTCCAAAATCCCTTCCATGCAGGCATGCCTGAGCCGAAGAAGTATGGTGGCGATGGAGGGATTCGTGCTGTATGCAGGAACAAATGGCCTGGTATCGGTTGATGCAGGCGGCAGTACAGCCGTGGTAACGGAAAAAATCATTTCACCAGAACAGTGGCAGAGTCAGTTTAATCCGTCGTCCATTGTGGCTTACTCATGGCGTGGTGAGTACATTGCCTGTTACACGAAACCTGATGGTAAGCAGGATGTGTTTGTCTTCAGCCCGGTGAACATGGATATCCGCTATCTCAGTACACCGTTTGACTGCGCATGGGTTGATCTCGCAAAAGATATGATGCGCGTGGTGACAGGAGACAAAATGTCAGTGCTTGCTGGGGGCTCTCTGCCGTCCACGATAAGGTGGCATTCAAAAATTTTTTCATTGCCTGAAAGAACCTCTTTTTCCTGTATCAGGGTGAAATCTCCAGCACCTGAGCGGGTGGGGATCACCGTTATGGCTGATGATGTTCCTGTTATTCATTTTGCGCCGGGTACGTTTAAGGGAAGTGTGGTGAGACTTCCGGCAGCAATCGGGCAAAACTGGCAGGTGATGGTATCCGGATTTGGGCAGGTGGAACGAATAACCCTGAGTACATCGATGTCGGAGTTACCGATATGAGCAAAAAACCGTGGCGGGCGGGGAAGGATTTATCCGCTGTTGTGGAAAATATGGAAATTGGCACCGGGCAGCGTGGCGACGGTCGTCATGCTTTTGTGACCCGTGAAGAGCTGGTTGGCCTTAAACTTGCCCGACGTCGTACACAGGGTGGTGCGGGTACCTCATATGCACTGAATCCAGGAGTTGACATTGACAGCACCTTAATGGCTGTTGATTTTCCCACAAAACCACTGAATTTTAAGGCGACCGGAGGATTTGGTTCAGTTCTTCTGGAATGGGATGTGGCCAATTATCGGGGGCATTCACTGACAGAAATCTGGCGGGGAACGAAGGACGACCTTTCAGATGCTGTGCTGGTTGCCACGACACCGGGGCAGGTTTATGGTGATCCGGTTGACCCGGGTTGGTCGGGATTTTACTGGATACGCTTTGTCAATGCAGCGGGAGTGAAGGGGCCGTGGCACGCAGTGGCAGGCGTGGCAGCACAGACACAGATATCAGTTCAGGCGGTGATTGACCAGATAAAAGAAGAGGCGGCGAAGTCTCCCGTCATAGAAGAGCTTCGCAAGGAAATAAAAAACGCGCAGGGGCAGGCTGTAAAGGATGCGGCAATTAAGACAACCGAAGTTGTGGGGGCTCTCAGGGAGGAAACGACAAGAACGATTGGTGGTATTGAAACCCGCATAACCACACTGGATTCGTCAACCAGTGAATCGCTTAATGAGGTCGACAAGCGCATCACTAAACTGGATAAAGAAGGCGGTGAGGCCTTCCTTGCGATGTGGTCAAAAAAAGCGGGAGTTGATGGCATCACTGCGGGGATCGGGATTGTCGCCGGAAAAGACAGTGAAGGCAGGCCTGTAAGTCAGGTTGCAATTTCTGCGTCACAGCTGTTTGTCTTTGACCCGAATAATCCGGATAACACCGCCTATCCGTTTGCGGTATCAGGTGGCAAGGTAGTGATCCCGAAAGCGATGATTTATGACGCGGTGATTGAAACACTGGTGTCGCGGAAGGTTGTGGCGGATGAGGTAAAAGCCGGGGTAAGTATCACTTCGCCAGTTATCCGGAGTGCCGTTATTCAGAACGGAAACTTTCAGGTTGATTCTCAGGGTAACCTGAATATTGGAGGCCTTTTCAGTGTTACGTCACAAGGGCAACTGACAATTCGTTACTCTAATCAGAATGTAGGACTGGTGATCCGCAATGATAAAATTGAGGTTTATGATCAGAATGGACGACTGGCTGTTCGCATAGGCAGATTACGCTGATCAGGAGGTGAGTATTGGAATACGGTTTTGCCATTTATAACAGAAATAACGTTAATGTTACGGGCGTGCTTACTCCCATATTTTTCCTGGACAGGTTTACGGCGGAGTCGGGATCAAAAACGTATACGAATAAACCAGAAGGGAAAACATTGCAGGCAGTCTGTTCATTATTTCCGTGGAATAATGTATTTAAGGACCGGAAAGTACCGAAGATAACCATTAATGGCAATACGGTGATGTGGTCAAATCTTGAGCAGGGGATGGGGTCATATATTTATACATTCTGGGGGTGAGTTGTATGTATGGTTTAAGCATTACGAAACCAGATGGCAGCTTGTGGATAAGCCCGGGGTTTACGCCTCAGTGTCTGATCAATAAGGGAACTATTCCGGCGACTGAGAAGGCTTTTTTTAAAACGTCAATTCCGTCAGGAAAAAGTTGTTTTTTCTTTATCAGAACAGAGAAGAAGGCCGATGTCATGTACACGCATGAACAGATTGATGGATATCATGCCTTAAGGCTTCATCAAATTGTCAGGGGAACGAATCCTGGTGTTACGACTGTTTATGCTTTTGCGAATATGGTTACTCAACCTTCTGAGTATGGTATCGCCATGTATAATCCGTTGGGTGAGATGATTTACCATGGCGAAATGATGCTGCTTGACGCGAAGTTAATACCTGTTGATATCAAATTTGAAAAGGACCTTGGATATCCATGCGCAATTATGCCTGCACTGGTCGGGTATTATAACTGGAAAAGAACTCCTTATGATCGACCGATTTATACCACATCCACTGGCGCTACAGGAAATAAAATATATTCCTGTGAGCATTATTCAGGTGGTGCAACATGGGATATTCGAAAGCCTTATGTAGACAAAGTTCTTGTTATTAATACTTCAATGTATGATTAGCACAATAAAATTTATCAATCATTTTAAGAAAAATTTTTATTTTTTATTTCCAGGCAGGATGGTAAATAATCAAAAATGTGGAAAGGACAGAGAGAACAATGTTTTTAATATAGGAAGATTCTTAAAATGAAAAGTATCACAAAATTTCTTGTGTGCGCAACTCTGGGCTTAGGTGGATTAACTGCACAGGCACATGCTGCATCTGGTGATAGTACCGTATCCCTTGGATTCGCTCACCTTCAGCTATCCGGGCTGAATAATTTTGTTAAGGATTTAAGTCTTCATAACCTTGATACCTTTAACAATTTTGTGAATGAAAACTATTTCAATTCACCTGGAGAATATGACGATGCGTTTGTCCGGGGCCATGATGGTAAAGAGAAAAGTCCCTTGGGAATGAACATTAAGTATCGTTATGAGATTACGGATGAGATCGGTGTTATAACCTCTTTTGCATGGGCTCGATCCATGACTAATGCACAGGCATTCATTGATGTTAAGCCTTCCGATCCATCACGAGAGGTAAAAAAACCGGCAGCTTCAGCGAGAACTGATATCAGGGCTAATTACTGGAGTCTACTATCCGGTCCTTCGTGGCGGTTTAATGAATACCTCAGTGTGTATTCAATGGCAGGTGTTGCGGTTGCAAAAGTAACTTATGATTTGAAAGTTAACGACAATCTTAATGGTGGTGTAGGTAGTTTTTCTGAAAGTAACAGCACCAAAAAAACGTCTATTGCATGGTCTGTCGGCGCGCAATTTAACTTCAATGAAAGTGTTACTATGGACGTCACTTATGAAAGCTCAGGCTCTGGCGACTGGAAAACTGATGGTTTATTTGCAGGCATTGGCCTGAAATTCTGAGTAATACCCGACAACATGTCATAACCCGCTGTGATGGCGGGTTTTTTGTTGCCCGTGCAGGGCAAAAATCGTAGATTATGCGCGGGTGTCTTTCGGCTGATGGCTGGAAGGTGAACCTGAAGGCCTGATGTGGAAAGGCCCCGAGTCAAACATTTTGTTTAACCCGAGGCCCTAACCATCATACCTTAAGCAAGTAGAAGGTTAGCGCCTCTCCACTCAGGAGGCAAGCGCTATGTCGCAAAAATCGCTCATCACCGTCACAATTTGTATGACGGTAATCTTCACCATCTGGATGTTACACGGCTCGTTGTGTGAGTTCCGGCTGAATTTGTGGGGAGCGGAGTTTGCGGCGTTCTTACAGTGTAAGCAGTAGGAAAACCGCGACGGGGACGAAAGTCCCCGTCAACTGGTTGCTGAGGTTCAGCCGATATGGCACCCGTTTCTGGTGAGAGAATGGACGACAAAATTCTCCGGTATATGCAGCGTGTTGTGAGAAATTCCCGCAACCCTGAATTTATGAATGAAGTTAAAGACGCCTGCCTTAAAAAGCAGGCGTTTTGTTTTGAGGCACCTGATGGCTTTCTGGTGCTGCGTTCTGTGCTCAGTGCTGATGGTATCCCTTATGTTTTGGTGTTGCTGGGCGTGTGTACGGGGAGTAACAGCGTTGAGCGTTATCTGCCGGAGGTGAAGACATTAACCCGTCTGGCTGGCGGACGCTGGGCTGAATTTCATACGGCAAGACGGGGATTTATCCGGCTGGGAAAACGTCTGGGCTTTGAGCGAATGCCGGATGATGAGGATGGCTTCATGGTGTTCAGGATAGCGGTCTGACTGCCACTGTATTCATTATCGTGTGTAAACCAATTGCAATTCACATTCTGACCCTGCCCCGGCAGGGTTTTTTGTTATCCAGGGGGCCATAATGGGCGGAAAAAAAGGCGGTGGTGATACCAAAGTAAAACCAACAGCAGCGCAAATAGCACAGGAAGAAGTGGCCTGGAAAGGGTGGCAGGATTATCAAAAAATCCTCCGCCCGGCTGAAGATAACTTCATGGAAAAGGTCGATGACCTGAACAGTGAGCAGCAGTACGACAATATTGCTGGCACCACAAATCTGGGGTATCAGAAACAGTTTGGCGAAGCACGGAAGGAGCTGGCGGGTAATCTTGCTCAGTCCGGTGTTGACCCGTCCAGTGGTCGCTTTAACGCGGTAATGAATGCGAACCAGAGTGATCAGGTAACCGGGCAGATTGACACAACCACACGGGGGCAGGTATCGCAGGCAGATAAGTATGTTGCCGGGCTACAGGATGTTGCTGCTCTCGGTTCTGGTCAAAAGGCGGATGCGTTACAGAGTTTTAACTCGCTGGCAGACAGCAGTCTGGCAAAAGCTAAATCGGACGCACAGGCTGCGTTTACGAAACAGCAGGGGCGAGCCTCTCTTGTTGGCGCTGGTTTGGGTGCGGTAGGTGCATATGCGATGTATAAGGCTGGCGGTAGCGGAGGAAGTGGCGGTGCTAAAACACCTGGCACCGGCGCTAATGCCATTCAGCATCAGGCTCAGAACTGGAGACTGTGATTATGGAGTACGGTAAATACGAAACACTTGCGAGATACGGTTATACCGGAGCTGCCCGTCCACAGGGTGACTGGCAGACGTCAGCAGCGCTGACACGCCAACAATACGACGACTGGCGAACCAGATATTTGCCCCGCGTGGCAAGGCTGGCTGACCTTGGCGAGAACAACAGCCTGATGAATGCACAGCTTGCCCGGGTGGGCGGCCTTGCCACTTCCAGTCTCCGTACAGCGCAGATGGCGCAGGATAACCAGATGGCGAGATACGGGGTAAGCCGCCCGGATAATCCCAACAGTAACACACTGGGTTTGCGTAATGCTCTGGCAATTGCTGGCGCGAAAAATGGTATCCGTGAAGCAGAGCAGGATCGCCAGATGAACATACTGACGGGGGCTTCTGCACCTGCAAGACAACAACTGAGTGTTGGCGGAAAACTGGTGTCAGCGTAAGGGGGCAATATGGGATACGGTTTACTGGATATTGCGAATCAGTCGCGGCGTGAGGCATTACAGGGAATAAGTGATGCCGACAGACGACGTGAAGAAATTGAGGCCGCGAACAAACAGATGGCGGCGCAACAGAAAGCGCAGAACAAACAGAATATCGGCACGGGAATTGGTACGGGTGCAGCTATGGGCGCTGCTGTTGGTGGTCTCCCCGGTGCGGCTATTGGTGCTGTCATAGGTGGTATTGCTGGTTCTTTGTTTTAAGGAGTGGTGAATGAGCGGATTTGCACAGGGTTTACTTGCCGGATTCAGCACGGTTGACCAGGCAATGACCCGTCGTAAGGAACTTGGTTTGCGAGAAGCACAGCTTGCTCAACAACAGAAAAATAACGAGCGCGATTTTGAATTTGCACAGTCGCAGTTTGAACATAATAAAGACGTTGATCAGCGGAACTTTGATTACAGAGCCAAAGTCGACGACCGTAATTATGCACTGCAGGAAAGGGAGTTTAACGCCAACCAGAATTACCGGAATGCGTCGCTGGGTATGGAGCAGCAGCGACTCCGGATGCAGAAATACAACCAGCGACGGCTTGAGTATAACGATATGCTGGCGCGCGATCAGCGTGTGATGGCGGCGCTTGGAAAGGCTGTGGATGCTGGCGATCGGGATGCAGCAATGCGTCTTTACGGCCAGTTGTCAGAGGGTAATCCGCTGAGGCTGATGGCGAATGATGGCTATGTAGCGAAAGCGGGTCAGGCCGTGAACAACCTGCAAAAAATCTTTGATGACAAGCCAGACAGGGCTATCGCTTCACTTAATACGCCGGAGAATCTTGATGTCCTTTCCGGGGTGTTTGGCCCGGAACTGCAACAGCGTATTGGCATGCCCGATTCAACCGGGAAAAAGACGATAAAAGAGGCCAGGATTGGCAGTATAGTACCGGCACAGCAGGAAGGGTACATACTTATCGGCCTTGATCTCACATACAGTGATGGCTCTACAGCACATAAACCCGTTACGGAATACGGCAGTGCACATCCTGATGATCAAACCGTGCTGGCGGTGCCTGTTGATAAGGCTGTTGAGCTTGTCAGGGAACGCAGTAAATTCGCGGAAATTTCGAAAAATTTCGGCTATTTCACGCCGAAGCAGCAGGGACTTTCTGCGGATCAACTTCAGAAAGGAGCCAGCCAGGTAGCGATAAAGGTTGCACAGGACGGCGGTGATGCGCAGGGAGCAGTGACGCAATATTATGCTTCGATGGGACTGCCGCAGTATCAGCAGCAAATTCAGCAGCAAAAAATTCAACAAGGGATTACCAGTTGGGCGGGTGATGATCCGGATAAGCAGGCATTTGCCAGAGAAGTGGCCTCCCGTCAGCCAGAAATGCTGGAGCCTCAGAATCAGAAATTGCTGGAACACGGGTATGCGAATTTTCTCCGTATTCAAAAGGCCAGGGAGGAACAGGCCAGGGATGATAGCGCGGCCTCTGCATCTGAGTTTATCCGTGGTCTGAAACAGAATTACGCGCAGTAATTCACCATTCCCGTTAATACTATTTCCTGATACCCGGTCATTGTGCCGGGTTTTTTTATGGAGTCTGTATGGCTTATTCCGATGAACAGCGCCCTGAAGCGCAATTTGGCAACCAGAGCCGCAACAGCCTGAACATTCAGCAGCCGGGAGAGACTGACAGCTATGATGTGTTTTTCTCCGATCCCAATCGCTGGAAGGACAACAGCACGTCGTTCAGCCTGGGCGATGTATTGCCAACTATGGGGAAAGGTGTCGCCCAGTCCGTCCGGGGGACAGGGGAAATGGCCCGTGGACTCGGTGATGCGATGATTCAGAGCCCGGTAAAAACAGGGGTACGTATTTTAAATGAGTTCAGCCGTATGGGGCTGCCGGGAGTCGCAACTGTTCAGGATATTTTTGTCGGTGGCAGCAAGGGGGCGGATGAGGTCATCGACACTCTGCCTGATGGAAAAAATGCGGTTACTGATACTGTCGGTAAAGGTCTGAAGGTCACAGGCAAGGCCGTCAGTGGCGGCGCTAAAGCCTCGGATGAATGGCTGACTGGCAAGATGTCGCCGGGGGCGCAGCGGGCGCTGAATACACCGATGACTGAAGGATATGATGATTCAGCGGTCTGGGTAGCGAAAGGGGTTAACCTGATTGGTGCGCTTGTACCGGATATGGTTGCAGGCGGTGTGACTAAAAAGCTGGGTGATGTCACTCTGCGAAAAGTGCTGACCGCCGGGCTGGAGAAAAAATACATCGCGGCAGGGATGCAGCCGGAAAGAGCCACAGCACTGGCAGCCGAAGCTGTCGATAAAAAAATGCCGGATTTTTTCCAGGCAGGCCTGATCACCCATTCCACTGTCAGTGCGCAAGGGCGGAGTGCAATGGCAGCGGCAGATGCTGTTCTTAACGCGGATTATTCTGAGCTGGCGAAGTCACCGAAATTTCAGCAGACCTTTTTGTCAATTGATGCAGATCCGCAGCACGCGCAGCTTACTGACCGCCAGAAAATGGACCTGGCAAAAGAGCGTGTTGCCGATGAGGTGCGTGCGCAGCTGGCAACCGATCCTGAATTGCTGGCTGTGAATGCCATGGCGGCAAAACTGGGCGATGCTCAGTTGCTTAATCTGGCGATGCGGGGCACGGCGAAGACCGTTAAAAGCGGCATTGTCAGAAATGCCACGGAACAGGGGACGATTAATGCGGCGCAGGGTGGCTATTCACGCTATCAGGAAAACACGGCATTGCGTGAGACCGCCGGAATGGATGTGTCACCGTGGGAGGGCGTGGCTGACGCAACGATCGAAGGTGCAGCCCTTGGTGCTGCAATGGGGGCACCATTCGGTGCGGCTGCCGGATATCGTGGAAAACGTCAGGCGGCAGATGAAGCAGCCATGCGTGAGGCTGAAAGCGTTCCTCAGGACGAATCGGCTCCGCAACCCGAACCGGTTGATCCGGTGGCACAGCATCGTGAATCTATGCAGGGGATGAATCGCGAGCAGCTTCTGGAACAGTATGCTGATGCGGATATGGCACATGAGGGAGACACGTCTGCCGTTCATCGCCGGGAAGCCGCCAGCCAGCTGTTGAATGAACTGGATGAACAGGCGAAGCGACAGGCGGTGATGGATGAGCTGAAGGCGAAGCCGCGCCCTGAACTGCTTGAGGAATACCGAAAACTCAGCCAGAAGGAAGGGCGTACTGATACTGAAGAGCAGCAGTTACAGGCAATACGTGATGTGCTTCGCCCTCAGCGGGAGGCCAGACCGGAGGCACAGCCACAGCCGGAAAATGCGGATGATGGCGACGGGAGTATTTACCCGACGGTGCGGTTCCGCGATCCGGATGAAGTTCGTATTGAAATTAACGAGAGTGGTGCGTCCAGACCAGCAGAACGCATTGAAAAGGTGCGTCCGGACAACCGTTATTTCACGGATGAAAAAAGTGCTCTGGGGAGCGACGTTTTCCGCAATGCCAGCGCCACCGGCCTGAAACCGTCCGTAGTGAAGAAAGGCGAGAATCAGTATGCCGTTGAAATGGATAATCCTGCGTTCTCTGAAGATGTGGCAACGGAGACCATTAACACTCTGGCTGACGGAGAGCGTATTACTGATGCTGATCCGATGGAACAGCCCGCGTTCATGCGTGACCCGCGATTCCGTGGTTTTACGGGGGATGATACAGAAGTGCAGGCCCGTCTTGCTCGTGGCAACGCGCCGACGGCGGAAGAACTGGTGCGTTCCCAGATGGCTGAAGGTGATGCCGGTCCGACAGCACAGGAGTTAACTGAGCGTCCACGCCTTCCCGCTCCCGGCGATATTCATCCCGGACAGGGATATCCGTTACCAGGAGAAGTAGCGCGTACGCCGGATGAAAATCAGGCCGGACGTGGTGGTCGTTTTACCACAACCGGTGAGGTGAAGGGCCAGAGTTTCCAGAAAGGACGTGCGCAGGCACCGGAAAATGCCGCTGGTCGCCAGGGGGAAATACTGGAGGGCGAAACAGTTCGTCGTGGTCTGCCGTCACCGGATGAGCAGAACGCCACAGCACCAGTGCGTGAAGGTCTTCCTGCACCTGAAAGTCAGCGTGGGGTTGATATGCCACAGCCTGAATCACTCCCTCGTATGGTTCGTGACTCCCTTCCGGAACTGGCACAGCAGGCAGAAGCACGCAGACAGACCGGGGATAATCGCCAGACCATAACCGATGTTCCGGATACTGAGGTGCCGGTGCCGGTAGATAAACCGAGCACTCACCAGCAGGCGCGTGGTGCGAAAATTGAAGACTTTGGCGAGGAGATTAAGGGCGCGGCAAAACACCGTTATGCGCAGCTTGCTGAAGCTATGGGTAAAACGCTGGAGGATGGGGAGTACGCGACACAACCACTGAGCAAACTGTTTCCAAAGCCGGATTATGCCCGTCTGGAAAAAGAAGGTGTGGATAGTGACACGCTGGCAATGATGGCGTTGTATCGCAGTGAAATTCCCACCAGAACAAGCCGTAACATGCAGAAATGGATCAGCATTGTTAAAAGCGGTCGCGAAGCTACTGCCGGTATGCTGGAGGGGAAAATTCCGGCAGCGAAACTGGCTGATATGATGGACAGTAAGCCGGGGTTACGGAGCATGTCGGATACCTGGAAACTGCTCCGTACGCTTTCTGCATTGCAGATTGATAAAGCATCCGGCTATCGTGTCAGGTCCGGTGTTTATTCGTTTGTCGGGGGAAAACGTTACGATCCGCCGCAAATGATGTATTCGCTTCGTGATAGCAAGGGGCGCGACCTCTTTTTCTCGGAAAGCCGGGATGAGTTACTGAAAAAGGCGAAAGCATATTTCGATGAACAAGGCTCCAGAGAAAGGGAAACGCCAGCAACCTCTGCTGATGACAGAATAACCTTTGACGTGTACCGGCATAAGGCCAGTGGCGACATTTTTATCGGTTATGGCAAAAACAGGCAGAAACTGAAGGGCGGTTTTGAGTCTGCCCGTGATGCACATGATTATGTGCGCACACATCGTGATGAGCTGGTTAATCAGGTGAAGGCGCTGCGTGAAGTCTCGCGTGAGGAGCAGCGTAACGCCACCAACCGCGATCGTACCGGACCAGAACGCCGCAAGGGGGATGTTTCGCCGGAGCAGTTCAGTGATGCGTTTGGTTTTCGTGGTGTGCAGTTTGGTAATTATGTGGAAAGTCCGCGTCGTCAGGCTGATTTGAACCGGGCTTATGACTCGCTGCATGACCTGGCTGACGTGCTGAACGTGCCGACAAAAGCGCTTTCTCTGAACGGTCGTCTTGGGCTTGCTTTTGGTGCCCGTGGTAAGGGTAAGGCGGCGGCACACTATGAGCCGGGTGAGGTGGCAATCAACCTGACAAAAGGTAACGGACCGGGGGCGCTGGCCCACGAATGGTTCCATTCACTGGATAATTATTTTGGTCGTTATGATGTTTCCACTGACGGGAAGATCACGTCAGGTGGCGACTATATGACGGAAGCACAGCGTGCCGGGCGCGTATTTAAAGACGGCAGGTATGTTGATGCGGAATATCCGGTACGTCAGGAGGTTTACGACGCGTTTAAAGGCGTGATGAAAGCCATTAACAGCAGTGACATGTTGCGTCGTTCTGAACGCCTGGATGGCGTTCGTTCAAAACCGTACTGGTCAACGGATGTTGAAATGGCGGCGCGAGCCTTTGAGCGTTATGTTCAGGATAAAGCGCGTATGGCTGGCGTGGAGAATGATTATCTGGTCAATATCCGTAAGGCGGATGACCATGGACAGCCGGACACCTACGCTTATCCGACGAATGCAGAACTGGATGGCGGTATTCGTGAGGCATTCGATCACTTGTTCCGAACACTGAAAACCCGTGAGACGGACAAGGGAGTTGCGTTTTATTCCCGTAAGGGCGTGACCCGCACACCTGAAGGCAATCTGATTTCGGATGTTAACCGCAGTGCGGAAGCCAAAGGCAGTCCGGTCCCGCAGGTTGAAGCTGTTGCCCGTGGCGTGATTAGTGGCATTAAGGACAGTGACCTGAAGGTCCGCGTGGTGAAGTCACAGAAAGAGGCTGAAGCACTGGCGGGTGAATCATTCGACGGTTACGGCAAGGTGCACGCGTTCTATCGTCCGGATAAACGTGAAATTGTCCTGGTGGCGGATAACATCCCTGACGGGCGGACCGTTCGCGAGAAGTTACGTCACGAGATTATTCACCATGCAATGGAGCATGTAGTCACGCCAGCGGAATATCAGACGATTATTAAGACCGTGCTGAAAACCCGTGACAGTGATAACGCCACCATCCGTGAAGCCTGGCGTAAGGTTGATGCGTCTTATGGTAAGGAATCACCGGAAGTGCAGGCGGGTGAATTTCTGGCGCATATGGCAGAGAAGCAGCCGATTAAATTCGTGGCGGCATGGGAGCGTGTTGTTGCCCTGGTCAAAGGGGTACTGCGTCGTACGGGGTTACTGAAGCCGACGGAACTGAACGATATCAGACTTGTTCGCGAAACTATTCGCACGTTAGGCCAGCGTGTGCGGGAAGGTTACACGCCGCGTGAGGATGGCGCGGACGCATCGTCTCAGTACTCCCGTAGCGGTAAGCCTGATCCGTTCAAAGTGCCGGAAGGTGAGGGCGAGCGTTATCGTGATGACCTTGCCAGAATGATGAAGTCTCTGCGCACCACAGATTTAACGGTAAACATCGGGCGTACGCCGCCGGTATTGCGTCACCTTGGCGCACCAGATTTGCCGCTGGTTATCTCCCGCGACACTGTGCGTAAGGCCACCAATGGAGTGAAACATGTGGTGCCGATGGATGTTATCGAGAGACTACCGGAACTGATGCACGATCCGGATGCAATTTACCGTTCCGCGACAGAAAGAAATGCGGTTGTGATGCTGCTTGATGCCATGGATAAAAATGGTGATCCTGTAGTGTCAGCGGTACACATGAAGGCTGTCCGGTCGCGCCTGGAAATCAACAAGGTAGCTTCGGTTTACGGTACGGAAGGAGGAATGAATAAGGCAAATAGTCTGGATAAAGCCGGATTAACGCTTTACCGGAAGAAAAAATTAAGCCGCGATAACCTTCTGCACAGAGGGCTTCAATTGCCCAAAGGGGAACATTCTTATCGCGGCTCTGTAGATAAAATACTCTATCCTGAAGATATTCGCAAGGGGCCGTATTACTCCCGCACCAGCAGTCTGACGCCGGAAGAGACAATTGCATCCCGTTTTGTTCGCCAGATGCAGGATAAATTCCAGGTGCTGAAGGCGGTGCAGGAGAATATCCGTAAAACTGGCGGAAAAATAGATGACAGCAATAACGCCTATATGGCTGAAGAACTCTTCCACGGGAAGGCGGAAAACGACCTGAACGTAATGAAGGAGCGCTACGTTCAGCCGCTGGCCAAATTGCTGGCGGACTACAAAATTGCGCAGGCCGATCTGGATGAGTACCTCTACGCCCGTCACGCGCCGGAACGTAACGCGCATATTGCGAAAATCAACCCGAAAATGCCGGACGGCGGTTCGGGGATGACCAACGCGGAAGCGGCGGAAATCATGCAGCGTGTGCGTAACAGCGGCAAACAGGCACAGTATGACCGTCTGGCAGGGATTATTGACGATATGCTGGCCCGTCGCCGTGAGATTATCCGTGAGGCAGGACTGGAAGAGAGCGGCGTGGTGGATGCCTGGCAGAAAGCCTACCGTTACTACGTCCCCCTGAAAGGGCAGGATGTTGACGGTGTGGTGTCACTGCCACGTACAGGCAAGGGATTCACCATCGGCGGGCGTGAAAGTAAGCAGGCCATGGGGCGTGCATCCCGCGCACAGTCTCCTTCCACTCAGGCGATACAGGATTTGAGTGAATCGCTGATCCGCAATCGCAAAAATGAAGTGGGTAACGCCTTCCTGAAACTGGTACAGGATAATCCCGACAAGGATTACTGGCAGGTATTCACTGATGACAGACCGGATACAATGCGTGTGATTGCAGAGCGCAAGGACCAGGAAACTGGTGAAACCATTCGCGAAGTTGTCGAGCGCCCTGTGCCGATGGCAATGATGGCGGATCGCTACTTCACCACCAAAAAGGACGGCAAAACTTACTACATTAAACTTCATGATCCGCGCCTGATGCGTGCGATGAAGAACATGGGGCCGGAAACCAGTAACGCCGTAATCCGTACGCTGGGGAAAGTTAACCGCTTCCTGGCAACGGTGAACACGTCGTATAACCCGGAATTTCTGGTCAGTAACTTCATCCGTGACGTGCAGACTGCGGTGATGAACCTGAAGGCTGAGCAGGGAAGAAGCGACGGCAAACTGAAAGGGCTGGATAACTTATCCGCGCTGGCTGTGGTGAAAGACAGCCGTTCCGCCATGTCAGCCGTATACGCAAGTCTGCGGGGTAAAACCCTCACGGGCAAAGGCGCACAGTGGCAGAAAGTGTGGAAAGAGTTTGTTGAGGACGGAGGTAAAACCGGCTGGTTTAACATGGGTGACCTTGAGGGCCAGCAGAAGGAAATGGATCGCCTTGTGTCGCTGGCGAAGGGCGGATGGAAAGGCCAGAGTATCGGTGCATGGCATTCGTTCCTGAACCTGGTCGAGGATGCCAACGGCGCGGTTGAAAACGCTCTGCGTCTTTCTGCCTATAAACACGCCCGTGATGCCGGTTTGTCACGCCAGCAGGCGGCGTCTCTTGCCAAAAACATGACGGTGAACTTTAACCGTCGTGGTGAGCAGGGGATGCTGATGAACTCGCTGTACATGTTTGCCAACGCCAGCATTCAGGGGACCGCAAACCTGGTGAGAACGCTCGGACATCTTAATGGCGACGGGCCGTTACTGGAGCGCCTTCGCTGGAAGAATCTCAATGTACCGCAGAAAATCGTGCTTGCAGCTGTGGGAGCGGGTTATCTGCTTGGCTCGCTTAACCGCAGTGTGGCGGGTGAGGATGATGACGGGGTTAACTGGTACGACAAAGTACCGTCTCATGTGAAAGAGCGTAACCTCGTCATCATGAAATCGATGTTCGGGGGCAAGGCCGGTGAGTACTGGAGTATTCCTCTGCCTTACGGGTACAACGTGTTCTTCCTGCTTGGTCATACAGCTGAAGGTGTGGCAGCGGGCGACCTGACTGCTTCACGTGCTGCCGGTAATGTTGTCGGCGGTATCCTGGGGGCATTCAGCCCGATCGGCAGCGAGATGTCGGAAACGTTGTCGGGGGCATTGCTGAAAAATGCAGCACCGACAATTCTGCGTCCGTTTGCGAATCTTGCCATGAACGAAAACTTCATGGGGGCGCAGATTTACCAGGAGAACATGCCGTTTGGTACACCAAAACCTGACAGCCAGCTGGGAAGACGTTCAACGCCAGAAGCGTACAAGGCGTTTGCATTCTGGCTGAATGCGTTCTCAGGTGGCAGCCAGTATCGTCCCGGCGCGGTGGATATCACACCGGAATCGCTGAAATTCTGGATTGACTATATCTCCGGAGGGACAGGGCGCTTCATTTCCAAAACCACGGATGCGGCGGTGAAATCGCTGAATGGTATTGATATACCGGAACAGCAGGTGCCCTTCCTGGGGAAAATTTCGGGTGAGGTGATGCCGTATGCAGACCAGCAGAAGATGTACGACCGGATGACAGAGGTTGCGCAGTATCACGCAGAGCTGAAGAGTCTGACCGGTGCAGAAAGAACGGCGTTCATTGACGAGAACAACGGAAAATTGTTGATGAACGGGCTTATGCAGGATACCCGGAAGAGACTGAAGGATTTGCGCAAACAGCGCGATGCCATTTATGCCGACAGTTCTCTCAGTCTGGCGCAGCAGGCGGCGATGGTGAAATCGGTAGAGCGGGATATGAAGGTTGCCGTGGATCGGTTTAACCGCGAGTACAACAAAAAAGTGGGAGTGGATTAACAGAAATGGCCCCGTACGGAAGTGCGGGGCTGATTAAGAAATAAACACACATTAACCTGTAATAACCGGAGCTATTAACATATAGTCAGAAAGAGTATTTCATGTGAGACAGAGAGCCGATTTATGTTTAATGAAGAAAAAGTTGCGCAAATGGCAGCGTATTTGCTGAAAAAGCATGGCGGATCTATGCGTTTCATTAAGCTGATGAAGCTGATGTATCTCTCTGACCGCAAAGCAATGGAGTCTTTAACCGGGAAGGGGAGAGGTTTGAATGCTCCCCCACAATTCCCCGGCATCAAATCTCCATGCAGGTGAACTATTTTACCCCCAGCGGCAAATCGCAAAAACAATCAGTGCGATCGAAATGGCAGCCACTACAATTGCAAATGCTTCAGGCTAGGTCATTGGCGTACCTCCTTCGGCGGTTCTGGTAGCGGCATCCAGTGGGTTACTTCTTTGAGATGCAGGTCTTCGCCATCACCGTCATCCCAAGTGGGATTGCCATCATTAAACCAGTCGCCATATACGCCGACCTGAGTGTTGGGGATGCTTGGTGGGTAGTTGTTTTTAAAGTCAGCTGCTAACACATAGTATTGTCGCTCTCCCATTTCTGGCATTCGATCACTACAGCTTATCCAACCATCCGGAGTTACCGGAGAGCTGGTTGACGCTTCCGGGATTTTCCGAAAATTATTGGTTGACGAATCTTTATTTTCCCGAAAGTTTCCGGACTGAAGCATGGCGGCGCGGCAGGCGTTCCATATTTCGGCAGCAATATCGCGCTCGCTATCGGTTAATTTGTACGTGGAAACATAGCCAGAGAGCATTTCTACGTTTTCCGGAGTTGCTTCTTCCGGCACTACCGGCGCTGGCGGGGCGATGCGTCCAAGCAACTTATTTACCTCTTTCGCCATCGCGTCATATTTATCTAAATGGCGATTAGCTTCTAAGCAGACTCGGCGCATCTGATCTGAGTTAACTCGTTTAACTGGATCTGCTTCCAGCGATGCCAGTGCAATCCGTGCCAGTTCTTCCGCTTCTTCTGCTGGCAGTACAACGTTGCTACCAGGTCCGT
>ERZ1034710.95-NODE-95-length-41446-cov-4.887850_pt1 | contig 41446 bp, 33 predicted proteins | sample MGYA00520597_ERZ1034710 | MGnify/ENA primary metagenome ERZ1034710 (study PRJEB33766, sample SAMN09781714) | gut metagenome | biome: gut microbiome | host: Homo sapiens | place: Madagascar | study: EMG produced TPA metagenomics assembly of the PRJNA485056 data set... | reverse complement strand
GAATAGTAGGGGAGAGATTCTGGAATTATTTTCCTATTCTACATATGAAAATCCGGTGACCGCATGAATCGGTCTTAGAAATCGGTTGCTAAAGGTTTGTTGATTTCTTTTCTGTTTATTTACTTTTTTATGTAAAGTATTTTTTAGATATTTAGTCAAAAATATCCGCCGTCAACGCATCCCCGAAATCCTCTGCTGGGATCTCGAAATCAACAATTCCCACTGCATACGGCTGCAGTACATACTGTCCGGATTCAAAGACGAATCCATCTCCCGTAATGCTGAAGGTCGGGCTTGCCGGTCCATTGCCGGTACCTGCAATGTCCGCTCCATAGATTTCCTGATAGATAGTATCCATATTTTCCGTACCATCTAACACTACCAGTTTAATACTCTTCTCATAATCAGGGAAGAAGCAGTCATCCGTTGCCTGCATCTCGGCAGCTTTTTTCGTCACCAGTTCCAGTGCTTTGTCACGGAAGCTGTTTCCGAGACTGTCAAAGGTAATTTTTTCTCCTGTCTGCGTATAATAGTTTCTGTAATCCTGTATGTACCAGCCATGCGCTCCCTGATCATATCCCTCATTGCCCCATACCACGCTGATCACCTTATCATCTGCACGGATCACCTGAAATGAAAGCTCTTCATAGCTTGTCACTCCCGACATCTCGCCCTCATAAACTGTACCGAAATCACTATTGTTGATACTATCCAAAAAAGTTTCCACATACGCGTTCAAATCCTTTTGGATCTTGTCCTGCGCTTCTTCATTACCTTCTATCGTGATCGCCGGCACCTGATAGGTATAGGTGTATTCTCTTTCCGCATTTTCCGGATCACTGCTGCCTTCAAAATCCTCTGTGGTAATCTCCACTTTGCCGGTTGTCGCAGTCTCGGTCTGCATCTCCTGCTGCGATGCAGTCTCCGTTTCTGCATTCTCCAGTACGCTTTCCTGCGTATTCTCAATTGCGGTGCCGGTCACCTCCGGGATCACCGGGGATTCCGGACTTCCGCATGCCGTAAACGCAAGCAACAGTCCTGTAAGTATTGTAGCCAATAATTTCTTTTTCATTTTATTTACCTCCTAATGCCAGTATATACAACCATTGCATCATAATGGCATCATGTCCCGACCACGCCCCGCAGGATAACTTTCCCCACATATTTCCGGGCCAGTTCCTCCATCTGTTCCAGTTCCTCCCGCGAGAAAGCACCGAACAGTTCCGCACCGCCCGGCTTAACAGCATTGCTTTCTGCTGTCTGTATCATCCGGTACAGGCAGTTATCATTCTCCTGATAACTCTGCAGATAATAGACAGGGCATCCCGCAATCCATTTACCGATTTTCTCAGATTCCGCCACGGTATGAATTCCCTTTACCACGGTAGTTCGGAATTCATAGGGGATACCGCTGCTTTTCAGAATGCCGATACTCGCCTCGATGCGAGAGATATCCATATGCGGCAGTCCCGCCGCCCGGGCATAATTATCTCTGGACGCCTTAATATCCATCGCCACATAATCGATCAGATGCTCCTGCATCAGATCCCACAATACCCCCGGCATATAGCCGTTGGTATCCAGCTTAATGGGATACTCCAGCTCCTTGATCTTTTGCAGGAACTTGCGAAGATCCCTCTGCAGAGTCGGTTCTCCGCCGGTGACGCAGACGCCCTGGAGGATCCCCTGCCTTTTTTTCAGATAAGCAAGCACTTCCTCCTCCGGAACAGCCGGCTGGCATCCGGGATCCAACACCAGTTCCCCGTTGTGACAAAACGGACAGCGAAAATTGCAGCCTCCTGTAAAAACAGTGGCTGCAATATGTTCTGGATAATCTAATAAAGTTGTCTTGTTAAAACCATGTATTTCCATACAGCATTCCCTTCGTCCCCACAGGGACTGTATGACTCTTTCTTACGTCCTCGACATCGTAGAATCCCGGACCACCAGTTCTCCGTCGAATACGCAGTGCTGGTGTTTCGCTTTTTTCCCGATAATGTCAAACAGAATCCGGGCAGTCTCTCTCGCCATGCTGTCTACCGGCTGCTTTAAAGTCGTCAATGACGGGATAACATATTTCCCGATTTCCACACCATCAAAGCCTGTCAGGGAAATATCTTCCGGTACCTTGTATCCGGCATCAGACAATGCTTTTCCTGCACCGATCGCCAGCATGTCGGAGATTGCGAAGATAGCCGTGCACGGAATCTGCTTCTCCAGGAATTCCTTCGTTACCATGTAACCATTCTCCAGGGAGTAATCTTCCAAATCACTCCTCATAGGCAGGATCAGTTCTTCTCTTACTTCTATTCCGTTATCCTTCAACGCCTTTTTATAGCCCTCCAAACGCAGCTTACCAATGGAAGCATCCGTTTTGCGGGCACATACGATCGCAATATCCTTATGTCCGTTCTTGCACAGATAGTCCACCATCTTGTAGCTTTCCTTGGTATCATCTACGGTCACGGAAGAATAGGTATTACGACTGAATCCCTTTGGCAGCATTCCGGTAGTGCTCAAGATAAACGGTACATGAAGCTGTGCCAGTTTTTCCTCGCTGTGAACCAGATAACCACCGAGAAAGATAATGCCCCGAAGCCTTTTTTCCTTTACCAGCTTCAGCGCCACCTCCACTTCATCATCGTCATAATCGACATGCTGCAAAACCATGGAGTAGGACTTTTCCTTGATCTCTTCTTCCAATACCTTGATCATCTGGCTGAAGAAAGAGTTATTAATACCTTTGACCAGTACTGCAATTGCCTTGGCATCCTGACGCTTCAGGTTTCTGGCACTGTTGTTGGGTACGTAGTTATTCTCTTTGATCACCCGCATGATCGTTTCCTTAGTCTCAGGATTGATGTCCGGGTGGTTATTTATGGCACGGGATACCGTGCTGACGCCGACACCGCAGATTCTTGCAATGTCTCTGATCGTGATTTCCTCCATGGAGTGCAAACCTTTCTAAGCCTACAGACTTATCTGCCGTACAGCTTCGTCATGCTGCGGATCCGCCCTGCAAGCTCCTTTGTAAAATCTCCGTTCCCCATTCTCCACATCCAGTTGATGCCAAGTGTGGAAGGAATGTTGATGCGAGCCTCCGATCCCAGTCCGAGATAATCCTGCATGGGAATGATCGCCATATCCGCTACACTGGACATTGCTGCACGCACGAATTCCCAAGGAATCTGCTCTCTGGGAATCGGCTCTCCGTCCGCATTTTTCAGACGCAGATAGTCATCACAGAGCTTTTTGTCCGCTCCCTTCAAGGTGTCATACCATCCCATCACAGTATCATTATCATGAGTTCCCGTATATACCACGCAATTATGTGTATAATTATGCGGCAAATAATCACTTTCCTCACGGGAATCAAATGCAAACTGCAAAATTTTCATACCTGGATAACCGGATTTCTTCACTAATTCTATCACAGATGGTGTTAGAAAACCAAGGTCTTCTGCAATAACTTCTTTTTCTCCCAATTTTTCCTTCATGGTACGGAAAATATCATATCCCGGGCCCTGTTCCCAGTGACCGTGCTCCGCAGTGGGTTCCCCGTAAGGAATCGCATAATAAGCGTCGAATCCACGGAAATGATCGATACGTACCACATCATAGCGCTCAAAGCAGGCTGCCAGCCGCTGCATCCACCAGGCATAACCGGTCTCTTTGTGATGTTCCCAGTTATACAGAGGATTACCCCACAGCTGTCCGGTGGCAGAAAATGCATCGGGAGGGCATCCCGCTACTGCTACCGGCTCACAATCCTCGTCAAACTGGAACAGCTCCGGATTCGCCCAGGCATCTGAGCTGTCAAATGCCACATAAATTGGAATATCCCCGATAATCTTGATGCCGTTATCGTTGGCATAGGTCTTTAGTTTCTCCCACTGTACCTGGAACAGATACTGCTGGAACTGGTAAAACGCGATCTCTTTCGCATATTTTCTGCGATATTTGTCCATAGCCGCAGGAGTTCTCAGTTTGATATCATCCTCCCAGGCTGCCCAGCAGATACCACGGAAGCCGTCCTTGACTGCCATATATAATGCATAATCCTCCAGCCAGTATGCATTCTTCTGTACAAACTCCTTAAATCTTGCATCTTCTTCAATATGACTATTATCAAACGCTTCTTTTAGCAGGCGGAAGCGACTCTTGTAGATTTTACCGTAATCCACGGAATGAATGTCGGTACCGAAATCGTAAGCATCACACTGCTCTGCGGTCACATATCCTCTCTCCACCAGATCCTCCGGATCGATGAAATAAGGATTCCCTGCAAAGGTGGAGAAGGACTGGTACGGAGAATCTCCATAGCTGGTCGGACCTAACGGCAGAATCTGCCAATATGCCTGACCGGCTTCTTTTAATCTGTCAATAAATTTGTATGCTTCTTTGGAAAAGCAGCCGATTCCATATCTGGAAGGCAAGCTGCTCACCGGCAGCAAGATTCCACTTTTTCTCATAACATAAATCTCCCGTTGTAACTTTTTCGTTTAGCCCTTTACAGCGCCGGCTACCACGCCCTCGATGATGTACTTCTGACAGGTCAGATAGAAGACGATGATAGGAATAACAGACAATACCAACAGTGCCATCATGGCCCCCAGATCCTTTGCACCGTAAGAACCTACCAGGTATTGTACTACAACCGGGATAGTTTTGTAATTAGTACTCAGACCAATTACCAGATAAGGCAGCAAATAGTCGTTCCAGATCCACATAGCGTTCAGAATCGCTACCGTGATAGCAGTCGGCTTCAGGATCGGCATTACGACGCCAAAGAAAGTCTGCAACGGGTTACAGCCGTCGATCATGGCTGCCTCTTCGATGTCTAACGGAATAGATTTGATAAATCCGCAGAACATAAATACGGACAGACCGGATCCGAAGCCCAGGTACAGAAGCACCATTCCGGGAGGGTTGTTTAAGTGAGTCATATTCGCCAGCTTAGACATCGTAAACATAACCATCTGGAAAGGTACGATCATGGAAAATACAAACATATAGTACAATATGTTGGTCACACCGGTTTTTACTCTGGTCAGGTAGTAAGCGGTCATGGAAGTAAACAGAATGATCGCTGCCACGGAAAATACTGTGATAAAAGCAGACCATCCGAAGGCTGTGAAGAAACCTGTTTTTTCAATACCGTTCACATAGTTGGTAAGTCCTGCAAAAGTCTCTGCGGTAGGCAGTGCGAAGGGATTGTTACTGATGAACAGTTTTCCCTTAAAGGAGTTGATCAGTACGAAGAAAATAGGTGTCAAAAATGCAACTACCAGCACACACAGGATACAAAAAATGATTACATTGGAAGTTTTTTTCTTAGTCATTATTGCTCTACCTCCTTACGTCTGGTAAGTACCAGCTGTCCCAGGGCAATGACTGCCACTACAATGAAGAACAGTACTGCTTTGGCCTGACCAACACCTTCAAATCCGCTTCTGCCATAGAAGGTATTGTAGATATCCAGAGCCAGCATAGCTGTCTTTTTGCTGGGTGCTCCAGCCGTCAATGCAAGGTTCTGGTCGAACAGCTTAAAGCTGTTGGACACGGTGAGGAACAAACATATGGTAATAGATGGCATAACCATCGGAATTTTCACTTTGAATAATGTCTGTAACGAAGTAGCTCCATCGATCTCTGCTGCTTCGATCAGATCCGTAGGTACATTCTGCAGTCCGGCTACATAAATGATCATCATATAACCAATCATCTGCCAGTTCATCAGAATGATCAGACCCCAGAATCCATAGGTCGGATTCGCTACCAGTGTTGTCTCGTATTTTAACAATATTGCGTTGATCATCTGCTGCCAGATATATCCCAAAATGATACCGCCGATCAGGTTCGGCATGAAAAATACTGTACGGAACAGGTTGGTTCCTTTGATTTTTCTCGTCAATGCCAGTGCCAGAATGAAGGCAAACACATTAATAGTAACAATGGACACTACGGAGAATTTTAGAGTAAATCCAAATGCGTTGACAAAATCTTTGTCCGCAAAAATTTTAATGTAATTATCTAAGCCTACAAATTGCGCGTTTGTAATTGTCTTAAATTTGCAAAAGGACAGATATACGCCCATGACAAACGGTATGATAAAAGCAAAGGAAAACGCGATCAGGGTAGGCAGTACAAAAATGGGAAAATATCTTTTTAATGTCTTTTGCATAAGCCTGTCTCCTTTTTTACAAACACGGGGGCCGTGGTACCACCACCGCCCCTGTGCCTGAAGTTATATAAGATGGATTAAGTTATTGTCTTTTTGTCGATGGAGCTTAGTTAGCTGCGGTTGCGGCCTTTTCAGCTGCCCATCTCTCAACTACGGTTGTCTTTACAGCATCCCAGTCGACGGAACCGGAAGCATACTCCAGAAGAGCTGCACCGAAGTCATCCTTGAACTGCTGGCTGGGGAAGGAAGTGAAGTTCCATGCTACAGATGTCTTGGAGCTATCTGCCATGTAACGAAGAACTTCCTGTGCCAGAGGATCGCTGGGCTTTTCATCATCGCTAAAGGTGTTGAAAGGAGCGATAAATCCAAGGTCGTTGGTTACTGCTGCCTTACCAGTCTCAGAAGAGAACAGCCACTCAACGAATGCGATAGATGCTGCCTGATCCTCAGCAGAAGCTTCCTTGTTGATGCAGAAGAAGTTCTCAGTACCGGTGCGCAGTCCCTGGTTCTCTTCACCTTTAACTCCGGTATAGATAGGAAGGAACTTAACATCCTCAGCCTTAACGGTGTTACCGTCTACGCCATTGATCTGGCTCCAACCCCAGTTACCGTTCTGTACCATTGCTGCCTGACCCAGAGCGAACTCAGCCATGGAGTCGTCTACAGACTTGCTTCCCAGCAGACCGGGTGCTGTGCAGGAGTTGTTGATGTACAGATCAAAAATGTTCTTGAAGTTATCGGAGTAAGTGAACTCCAGGTTATCGGTATCGGTGATACCCTTGTCCTTGAACTCGTAGTATACAGGGATGTTAGCCAGATGAGTCTGCCATCTCCAGTCTTCACCGGGAGTCAGGGATGTGGAAGCGAATACGCCTTCAATACCCAGTTCATCTTTCTTAGCCTGCATATCTTCTACAACCTCTTTTAACTTAGCGAAGTTGTTGATCTCATCCATGCTTGCTGCCTTAGCGCCATCCAGTGCGAAGTACTTCTGCATGATAGCGTCGTTGTAAATGATACCGTAGCCCTCTACTACGTAAGGGATTCCGTATACGCCACCGTCTTCGCCGGTGATTGCCAGGCTCTTATCCATTAACCAGCTGTACAGGTCTGTATCCTTTAAGTCTGCACAGTAGTCTTTCCAGTTCTGATAACCGATAGGTCCGTTAATCTGGAACAGGGTAGGTGCTTCCTTGTTAGCGATCTCAGACATCAGGGTCTGCTCATAAGTACCACTTGCTGCGGTTACAACCTTTACAGGAACACCGGTCTCCTCGGTATATTCCTTAGCCAGCTTCTGCCATACTTCGTCAACTTCGGGTTTGAAGTTCAGGTAGTATACAGATCCGTCTGCAGCTGCTGTCGTTTCAACAGCTTCGGTGGTTGCTGCATCTGTCTTGCTGTCGGTAGCAGGGGTGGTAGCTGCTGCATCACCGGAGTTTCCACAACCGGTCAGCATGGAAGCTGCCATTACTGCACAAAGTAATACGCTTGCCAATTTCTTCTTCATAATCTTACCTCTCCTTTATGTTTGTACGGGTCAATTCATAATTTTTGCATGTCCCCGTGAGTGTTTCGGAACCGGTATCGGTATTGTTACCGGTAACGTTTCCGTTGCTGTAATTAGAAGATAGCACATTCACGAACAGGTTGCAAGAGGTTTTCTGTAAATCCTTGGAAGTTTGTATATTGTTGCAAAAATATTCCTCTTATTTTTGTGCATTTTTACAGCAAAAAGATGCCCTATTTTCATAAGGCATCCTTATCACTGTATATTCACATATTCCGCTAACCTTTAATTCCGCTGGATGCGATTCCTTCCACAAGGTATTTCTGCATTGTGACAAAAATAAGAAAAATAGGAATGACTGATAGTGTTGACATAGCAAACAGTGCTCCATAATCAGATCCTGCTGTAGGATCTGCGAACATCTTCAACGCATATGCCACAGGATACTGCCGGGGAGCCTTCAAAAATAATAAGGCGCCCAAAAAGTCATCCCACTTCCACATAAAGGAAAAAATTGCACTGGTCACAATTGCCGGTTTAATCAGTGGTAAAATGATTCGGAAATAAATTCCGTAGACGGAACATCCATCAATTTTTGCGGCTTCATCCAGATCTTTGGGAATTCCTTTGATAAACTGAATATTCAAGAATATGAAAAATCCGCCTCCAAAAAAGGATGGTAAAATCAAAGGCAGATAAGTTCCAATCCAGCCCATGCGGGAAAACATAATATACTGTGGTATCATAATAACCTGAAATGGCAGCATCATGGATATCAGCATACATGAAAACCACAATCCTTTTGTAGGAAAATTGCATCTTGCAAAGCCATAACCAATACACGAGGAAGATATCACAGCTCCCACCGTTGCCAGTCCGGCAATCACAAAAGAGTTTTTAAAAAATGTGGCGAATGTAATTCCACCAAATCCAGCCCAGCCTTCAGCATATTTTCGTAACTGAAATGTCCTTGGCAAAAGTTTCCCTGCATTTTGCACGATTTCTGCCGTATCCTTGAACGATCCCATAATCATCCACAGCAACGGATAAATCATAGCCACAGCAAAACAAAGGGTAAATACATGATAAATACAATGGAGGATTTTTCTTTTCAGTGTGTAGCTCTTCATACATCTGTTCATTATTTAATCCTCCGCTTCGTAATATACCCAGTATTTTTGTGATTTGAACAAAACAAGGGTCAGCAGTCCCACAAATGCCACCATTGTCCATGCCAGCGCACATGCATATCCCATTTTCTGATTTGTGAAAGCGTTTGTATACATATAATACGCAAAAAACAAAGTAGAATTGTTAGGTTTTCCCTGGGTAATAACATAGCTCTGCGTAAATGCCATAAATCCTCCAATCAGTTGATTTATGAGATTGAAAAAGATGGTAGGTGTCAGCATGGGCAATGTAATTTTAAAAAAGACCTTAATTCCTGTCCCGCCATCCATTCTGGCAGATTCATACAAACTTACTGGAATTTGTTTCAATCCAGATAAAAAGATCAACATTGAGGATCCAAACTGCCAGACTGCCAATACAATCAGTACCCACATTGCCGTACTTTCACGCCCAAGCCATGCAATATCACTCTGTATTCCGACAAGATTCAGCAATGCATTTACCACACCGTCACTTGCCCAGATTCTTTTCCATAATAATGCTACTGCCACGCTGGATCCAATAATGGACGGCAGATAAAAAACGGCACGATAAAAACTGGATAATCGTGTAGTTCTGACCAACAATAATGCCACTGCGAGTGCCATAATCAGACGAAGGGGTACTGAAAATATCACATAATACAAGGTGACTCCAAACACTTTTCGGAATAATTCGTCTTTTGTAAACATTGTGATATAATTGTCCAGTCCAATGAAAGTCGGCTGTTTTAAAATATTATATCTGGTAAAAGAATAATAAAAGGAAGTTGCCATCGGGTATGCAAGGAACACAAGAAATCCGATAATGAAGGGCAGGACAAAAATCAGTCCTGCAACCCTTTCATTATTCAACCATTGTGCAAACGACCTTTTCGATCTGATTTTTCTGCTTCCATCAGGTTTTTGCATAGTATTCTCCATTCCGCAGATTAGTTTCAATCCTTCGCTGCCTCTTCCATAATAGACTTAGCTTCCTCAAGATAATTTTGGGCAGCTTCCTCAGGTGCAGTTTTTCTATATCGTACATTTTCTGTATATGTGTTCAGCAAAGTACCACACTCCGTAGTCCCTGCCGGGTTGGGATCATCCATTGTTGTTGCTACCTTACTTACCCGGTCAATATAATCATAAATTAATACATTAGCTGCAGTATCCGGATTCTGTGACATCTGCTCTTTTAAGGCATTTCTGACTTCACTATTAACAGGCACTCCTCTCTCTCCTCCGAGAATCTGATTACATTCTACAGAATTCACAAACCAGTTAATAAATTCTGCTGCCTCCTTCGGATGCTCTGTATTGGCAGAGACGCTAAAGAACTGACTGGGTTTGAGGTACATGGGATTTGATACCGCATCCTCTGTTGTCGGGAGCATGCTGATACCGATATCTCTGCCGCAAGCCTCTGCTACTGCAATATATTGATTGGAGTGTGCAAAATCATTCCATACAGTCTTGTCAATGATCGGCTTAGATTCTACCACTTCCGGATTTTTCTCTACAAGGATCTCCGGTGAGATAGAAAATTCTGCCTTTTGAAATTGATCTACATAATTGAAAAAGTCTGTCAGTCCCTTAGTATTTCCTGCCGGAACATCTTCCCAAATATGACCTCCATCCGCACGACAAATATTTGTTGCCATATTGATCGAACCATCCAGGTATGTCTTTACTCCTGTCTTTTCATATATCTGTTTACAGATATCGTAAAGTTCCTCCATCGTCATCTGCTCTGGGATTGTTACACCTGCTTCGTCTGTAATTTCCTTATCATACAGAAAGCACTGAGCATTGCTTCCAAGGCTAAGACCGTAGAACTTTCCATCTACTGTGCCGCTGTCAATTATGCTCTGCTCAATATAAGTAGTATCAATCGTTCCATCCTCAAGATATTCTGTCAAGTCATACAATGATTCGCTGGATGTGTACTGTCCAATATATCCATAATCCATCTGAACGATATCCGGCATGGTTCCTCCGGATGCGGTCGCTGCCATTTTATCCCAATATCCTGACCAATCTGTAAATTCAACATTGATTGTCACATTAGGATTCTCTGACATATAAAGGTCTACTGCTTTCTGAGTCAGATCATTTCTACTCTGATTTCCCCAAAAATAAAGACTTAGGGTCACCGGTTCCCCTTCAGCCACTGTAGTATTCTTCTCTGCCGTCTCATTGTTCTGTTCATCGGCATTGCTGCATGCGGTCATGCCGGCAATCATGGAAACTGTCAGTATTGCTGCCAATAATTTCTTCTTCATTAATTAACCCTCCTGTTTTATCTCCGGTAATTACCGGTTGTGTTTTCTTGTATGTCCCATTTTATCTGTTTTTGTTTTTTATACAATCAAAAAAAAGGCTGCCTTGTGTTCAAAAAAACGATATTTAAACATCTCCTGCCGCTTTTGTGCTATAGTGTAGCTGTTTACAACAAACGATCCTTCTATATCTCGCCATATGGATATGGTCTGGATCCGGAATGTAATTACAATCCGAATAATTCGAGGTAACCCTATGTACAGAATCATACAACAGAAAATTACAAATCTTTCTTTAAAAAATAAAATAGCTGCAATGATTCTTGCTCTGACATTCTTTTTATCAGTTGCTGCACTTACCTGCTTTGGAGTTTTGTGTGAGACATATAATCAGCTGCTCTATCAGGTCTATTCCAGTCAGATGGATAAGGCTGCATCCAGTATCCAGTCTTCCCTGGCATCTGCGGAAAATGTTTCTTTTTCTATCCTTAGCAACGCAACCGTTCAGGAGAATCTGTCCTCTCTTTATTATATGGATATTCATTCAGAAGAAAATAAGCAGATTATAGCAAACTGCCTGACGGAAATATATAACAGCCTTCATCCGCTGGTATCCTCTCCAAAGCTGATCCGTGCCATCGGATTTGACATCAATGGTCAGTCCCTGACCCGCGGACTATTCTTTCCAAATCACTTGGATATGGATGCTCTCAATAAAACGGCTGTTTCCAAAAAGGGCGTTGCCTTCTGGTATCCTGATCAGACAGATGGTTATCGTCTCTATTGCATTCGGGAAATTCGTGAAATGAATTATTTAAAAATGCATAATCTGGCTACTTTATATGTTGAGGTGAATTTCTCCTCAATAGTATCAGAAGCGTTGGCCGATGCCGGTTATGAAGAAGATGCAAAGCACTTGTTTTTGTTAACCGACAATGCTTCTGTTGTCTATTCTACGCAGGATCTCAGCAATGCCTCCCCTTGCCTGTCTTCTCCTGAGTTTCTGAATGAAATGACCTCGTTACAGGAAAACTATAAAATATGCACCATTGACCACAGGAAAAAATTCATTACAGTCGGTACAATTGCTGCTACCGGTTGGCAATATATTTATATCACTGACTATAATTCTGTTTTTTCTGCCATACGCTTTACCCATTTCCTATGTATCGCAATATTTGTGTTCTGCGCTGTTGCTGTTACCTGTATATGTTCCTATCTCATTGTGCAGCTTACCCGGCATTTCCGCATTCTGGAAAAGAAAATGCAGCGCTTTGCTTCCGGAGATCTGACTCCTATGCCTAATACCTATGACTACTCCTCCCGCCAGGATGAGATTGGTCATTTACATGTTCAGTTTGATCAAATGGCCCAGCATATCACTTCCCTGGTAAATGAAAATTATGTGAAACAAATGCTATTACAGGAAACACAGATCCAAACGCTCCAGCAACAGATGAATCCTCATTTTCTGTATAATACGCTGGACTCCATCTACTGGATGGCTCAAAAGGATAATGACCAGACTATTTGTATTATGGTGCAGAGCCTTGCCAATCTGTTCCGTGCTTCCATTACAGATTCCAGCGAGTTGATTTCTATTTCCTCCGAGTTGCAGTTTCTCAACAGCTATATTCAGATACAGCAGCTCCGCTTTCAGGATCGTCTGCTGTTTGAACAGCTGATTCCATCGGAATACATGAGGCTGCTGATTCCTAAGCTCTGCATTCAGCCTCTGGTGGAAAATGCAATTCATCATGCCATGGAAAACAGCCCGGAAGTCTGCATTATACGTCTGAATATGGCAGAAAGTGACGATACTTATCAGATTCGTGTCATGAATACCGGTTCCGTCTTTGAAGAACATCTTCTGGAAAAACTGCAAAAAGGTGAAGTAACGGCATCCGGAACAGGAATCGGACTATCCAATATTGATAAACGTTTTAAATTGATTTATGGGAATTCTTATGGTCTCACTCTGTATAATACCGCCTCTATGGCGGTTGTAGCGCTGACCTTCCCCAAAAATTTTCGCATAAAGGAGAAAACCGATGCTTCGAGTATTATTAGTGGATGATGAAACAATTATCCGTGAATCTATTGCTCATATGATTGATTGGAATGCTATCGGCTATGAATTGATTGCTACCGCCACAAATGGTATGGAAGCCTGTGATATCATCCGGGATGAATATCCCGATGTCGTTATCACAGATATCAAAATGCCTGTAATGAATGGTTTGGAGCTGATTGATTACTGCTATCATATTGATTCTTCCATTCAATATATTATTCTTTCAGGATTTGGTGATTTCGAATATGCCCAAAAAGCAATGAAATATGGCGTAAAGCATTACCTGCTGAAGCCTACGGATAAAAATCAGCTGATTCAGGCTCTTTTGAACATACATGCCTTCCTGCTGGATCAAAAATGTCAGCAGGAAACAATCCAGCAAAACCAATTGGAAGAAGTTCGTTTATTTCTTCAAAAAGTTTTTCTGACAGAGCTTTTGGAAAAAGAGGAAGTCGGGCAGGAAGCTTTGGAACATTATCAGTTTCTGATTAATCTTCCATTAGATCTTACTGATGTTATTCATATTGCATATGTCCAGTCAGACTCTGTAAATGGGTTCTGTCAAAGACTTTATGGAATATTACATCATTTGGGAATTTCCGTTGCTTTCCCCCTGATCTATGTCAGGAACAGTCTTCTCCTGCTGCCGGATCACTGTTCTGCCCGGCAAAAGGAAGATCTTATGAAACGAATCTGCGAGATTCACCTTCCCACCCAGAGTATTGCTCCGGAATGTAGGCACTGGCACTATGCGGATACATTATCTCTGCTGCAGATATTGGTTGATAAAGTCAAACGCTATCAGCAGATTACACTCTATGATTCTCACGGTGATTCTGCTGAGATCAGAAACAATATTACCGCCCCCAACAAACTGGCCAGACTGAATGCCGGATTAGCCCAGGCAAATCATTCCGAAGAGTTGTATCAGCTTTTGCACCCACTGTTCTCTGAAATCAGTTCCATTGATGCTGCCAAATCTCTGGCAATATCTTTACTTTTTGGAAAAAGCTTTCAGAGTACTCTGGATGAGACAGATCGCAATGTTTTCCTCAGTAAGCTCATGGATGATCAACTCAGCATCCCACAGATTGAACAAATGCTGATTGTCTGTCTGGAAAAAAACAAAGGGTTCCACAACCGGGAAGACTTTCAGGTACGCTCCATGATTCCGGATATGATTCAATATATGAAGCAACATCTGGAATCTGAAAATCTCTCTCTGAAATGGCTCGCAAATAATCTCCTGTATGTCAGCAGCGGTTATTTGAGTAAACAGTTTATTCAGGAAACAGGAGAACGTTTCTCCGATTTTTTAAATCATCTTCGCATGGAAAAGGCCAAGGAGCTTTTGCTCTCTTCACAGGATCATACCATTCAGGAGGTTGCCAAAAAGTGTGGTTTTGGCGAAAACCCACGCTATTTCAGCCAGGTTTTCAAAAAATATACCGGTATGACTCCCAGTGATTTCATCAACACTAATCAATGATTTTGATGGATTCAAAATAAATACTATTTTAGGAGGTTTTTATGAAAAATATCGTATGGAATGAACGCTGTCTACATGTTGGCAGTACTATCACTAATATTCCCTACACCTATCGTTCGTTACAGGAAGCAGTTTTCAATGCTCCCTGCGGTACCAGGGAGGAGCCGGTTCTCATTTATATAGAGCCGGATGTCTACCATATGAACGGTACTCCAACCAGTCAGGGACTTATCATTGATAAGCCTTACCTGACCCTGATTGGTATGGGCGCAGATCCCGCAGACACTGTTCTGACAGATAACCGCGGGCATATGCTCAATGCTTTTCCGGCAGATGGATCTGCGAACTCTCCAGCGCACACTATCCTGTGTAATGCAGACGGGTTCCGCTGTGAAAATCTGACCATCATCAATACCTGTAATATGGATCTTGAGTATCCTGCTGATCCTTCCAAAAATGAGGAAAAATACTCCGATACCATTACACAGGCTTACGCTTTGGGTGGAAATAATGTAGATGACTGGAGTTTTTCCCATTGCAGGCTGTTAGGCATGCTGGATACCCTTTCTATTAATGCGCGCCGCATCTCCTTTGAATACTGTACGATTTCCGGTACTAATGATTTTTTAGCAGGTGGTGAACGCATTTATCACAGACATTGCCAAATTCTTGTCTATGGTCCGGCCCCCATGTACCTTGCAGGTTCCTCCGCCTCCGTTTTTCAAGACTGCCAGTTTGCTGTGAACCTTCATTCTTATCAGGCCAGCGACCTATACCTTACAAAATACGGAAATCCTCTGATTTTGGATCATTGCCGTTTTTACGGAAATATCAAGCATATACAGTGGGCTTTCCAGCCGGAATACTGGCAGCGTTCCTATTATCGAGAGGTTACTTTAAATGATAAACCTGTCATTCCAGGCAAAGCGCAGCCTGAGAACTCCATTCCGTTAACATCTGCCTCTGATTTTTTGCTGGAAAAAGATATTTTTCTGAATATGGCAGACCATCCGCTCCGGCTGCTCGTGAAGGGACCGGGCAGAGTCTCTTATGGTTCTGATGCGACATATCAGATTACTGCCTGTCCACCTTGTCCTGCTTCTGCATTGAGTGCCGTACTGGCTGTTGACGGACAAAAGAGCTTCCTGCCCATCAACGCGCAGCTGGAGGTTTTCGTTCCTGCAGGCATTACAAACGGCAGAGAAGATGCCATTGCAGAACTCACGGTGTACTGTGGTGATATTCAAGGCATCTGTCGAACCATTTTTGAGGCAGAGTCTGTTCCCCAGCCCTCCCTGAAATGCCCATTGTCCATAGATATTATGGGAAATCAGGCAATCCTGAATGCAGTGTTGGACACCCATCAGCCTGACCTTTCTCAGGTCACTTGGTCAGTTGTTCTACATACTTCCTCGGGATCAGACCGCATTCTTCCTTTTCTGGAGGGACCTGTTGCTTCGCTGAAAAATATAACGATTCCGGAAATAGCTTACGGGCAACGTCTTCAGGCAACATACTATCCCTTGATTCCTCATGCGAAAAAGACTTTGTTCGAAACTGCCTCCCTGGAAGTTCCACCAAGACTGCAGCCTTCAATTGAAGAAATCCACTTTTCGGATTTTTCCTGCATCAGACCTTTTCCTATCCCACCGGATGAAGTTCTTCCAGGTCTCTTATGTATGACCGCCTATCGCCCTCCATATCTTGGATGCGAGACCGAGCATGTGGCTCAATGGGATGCCGGAGTTCCTTCCGGTGCGTTTGTCTACGGTGAAGGGCGTGATGGAGCACGCTATTGCTATGGTTTGATCACCTCACAGCGCGGATGTGCCTTGCGCTATCTTCCGGTCACTCTCCCTTCCGCCGTCCGTGCAGAAGTATGTATCGCACCGGAAAAGTATATGGCTGACGGTTTTGGAAGTGCCAATGGTCAGTTTTTGGAAATCGGTATTCCTTTTGATCCTGTTTCGCATACCGGCTATGCTCTGAGGATTGAGCGCATGCCTCATTGCGAAAAGCAGTGCACTTTTTCCATACGGCACTATGAAAACGGCATCGGAACTCTTGTGACAGTTCCTGTGGATTCCCAAAATTATCTCAGTGAATGCCACATTACATCTATTTACGATACCGCTGCACAGCAATTGGAATTTCGTATATGGTCTTCTGGCAAAATTAAACCGAATTTTACAGATTCTCCCGTAGTCTTTAAAATACCTGCTTCTCTCACATTACCTCAATGGGGTCTGGAAATTCATCACACCGGAACAGTTCCCCTCGGTAATCGTTCCGTTATAGAAAATTTAAGTATCACACTGGATTATCAGTAAAGCGAAGAGGCGGTGATCGTTAATCACCGCCTCTTTGCTATTGGTAGTTTTTGTCAGTCCTGATTTTTTACAGATATTTTTTCCAGCCATCGGGCAGATACTTCTCTGTACCACGGAGCATATCCCTTACCAGCTCCTCCACCTGTTCCACGGTGGCGCGTCCTTTCACCTGCGGATCCTCCATGAATGCCTCCACTACCAGATCAAAATCGCACAGGAGCGCCGCTTTCAGGATCCGCTCATGATTTGCCACATGAGGATCCACCAGTTCTCTGATCTGCTCCGGAAGCTCTCCGGCGTACAGCGGGCGGATGGCATCTCTCTCAAACACAGCATTGGTCTCTACAACTGCGTTTTCCGGCAGATTGGCGATCTGGTGTCCGGTGTTGGGAATATTGACATTGCTGATCTTGCAGTTCAGTCCGCAGAGCGCCTTAATCAGCTGAATGCCTTCCTCTCCGGTGGGTTTTAACTCAATCTCTTCTTCTCCAGCTGCCAGTCTTGCACTTTTTGCCAAACGGTCCTGCAGATCCTTCTTTCTCCAGTCCACGGTAGTCAGACCAAATTTCCATCTTTTGACAGTCTCCGGATTCTTCAGATAGCTGTCACCCACGCCGGGCATGAATTCCACCAGATGTCTGTCGCCTGCTGCCGCAATCAGGCCGTATTTGCGGAACAGATCGAATTTTACGATGTGGGCACAGTCAAATGTGGAATTCATCCAGTTCCGGTCTACCTCCTTGTAGCCGTCCTCCGTGTGCTCTTCGGTGTATTTCCGGTAAATGGGGAACAGGTCGATCCCCTTATAGGAAGCATAGTCGAACCAGGTGAAATGATTGATTCCAAGTACATTTACCAGGATATCCTCACGTTTCACATCCTTAAGTCCCATGGTTTCTTCCAAAATACCTTTTAACACCTTCTGAGTTCCGAACACTTCATGACAGCATCCAAAGGCCTTGATCTCCGGGAAAACGTAATACAATGTTTTTACGCACAGGGACATGGGGTTGGTGTAGTTGATGACCCAAGCTTTGGGTGCATACGCCCGGATGGTCTGTGCAATCTCCACATACATCGGGATCGTGCGCAGTGCTCTCATGACACCTCCGGGACCTGCGGTATCTCCTACGGACTGGTAGATTCCAAGTTGCTCCGGCATGTGGACATCCACTGCCATCTCATCAAAGGTGCCCGGCAGAATGGAGAGCACGATGAAATCCGCGCCGGTCAGTGCGGACTGCAGACTGTCGGAAACGGTATAGTTCCATTTGCCCACCACGTCCTCTCTTGCGGAGAGTCTGTTGCCTATAATCTCATTATGTTTTGCTGCCTCTGCATCAATATCGTACAGGCGGATGGTTCCGGACAGTTCATCGTCCATTGCCAGATCCGTCATAAACGTCCATGCCCATCCTCTGGAACCCCCGCCAATATAGGCGATCTGCAGATCTTTTACTTTTCCGTTTGCATACTCCATTTTGTATCCTCCTTATAGGTTCCGGACCTCGGGATCCTCTGCTCTGTCGGTCCTTACTGCCTTCTCTATATTGCACATTATAGCCGATGTGTGTATAATAATCTTGCTATTATTTGCTTATTTTTTGTTATTTTCGTACTATATTGACTTTTATTTTGTCAGGTTGCTAATGTTGGCGACACATCGAGAGCTTGGGCGCTTTTACGATAAGAGAAGTGAAGAGAGGACTTTTGCATATGAAAAAAAACGGGACTTTACCGGAAACAGAACCGGGCACACCGGGAACCTCATGCAGTGCCACGGCCCCTGATCTTCTGCAGGATCAATGGCTCTACAACGAGCTTGTGGACGGGTTTCACATTGACCGTGTTGTCCGGGACTATGAGTATTCCATGAATATCCGGCACATCCACCAAGAATACGAGATCTATTATCTGCTGGAAGGCGAACGGTATTATTTTATCAACCAACAGACCTATCAGGTCACCCCGGGAACACTGGTGTTTATCGACAAGGAACAGATTCACCGCACCGGTATGGCTTCCACCGGACCGCATCATGACAGGATCGTTCTGGGCATCATGGATGAGCCATTTTCTTCCTTTCTCGCATCCTTTGGGGGGCTGCAGCTGCAAAGCTTTTTTACGGAGCAGGGAAGTATCCTGACGCTGCCGGAAGAAATGCGCCCCCATATCCAGTCCCTGCTACAGACCATTGCCACGGAGCTTAGGGAAAAAAAGCCCGGCTATCTTCTGGCCGCCATGACGAAGCTGGCAGAATTTTTCATTGCCGTGTTGCGCCTGCCGCCCAATGGTCCCGCTGTCTCCTCCCCTGCAGAGCATTCGAATCCGAAATATCAGAAAGTAGACGAAGTGGCACACTATATCGTAGAACATTGCACCGAGCGGATCTCTCTGGAAAGTCTCGCCAGTCGGTTCTATATCAACAAATTTTACCTGAGCCGTATTTTCAAAGAGGTCACCAGCTTCACCATTAACGACTACCTGAATGTCAACCGCATCAAAAAAGCCCAACGGCTCCTTTTGGAAACAAATGACAGCATCACTTCCATTGCGGAACAGTTGGGCTATGAAAATATTACATATTTTGAACGTGTGTTTAAAAAATACCGGAATATGACGCCGTTAAAGTATCGAAATTATTACCGGTCGGAGACGAAGTGACGAGGCTGTTCCTTCATCACTCTGCTCCATCGCTCTGCGATCTGCTGCTGTCCCTGCACACTGGGGTGCACCAGATCCGCCGAGACGAAGCAGGGATTATTGAGGATCTGCAATCCGTCCGTGTAGATCAGTCTGTCGGAAGCATATTTTCGCACAATGCAGCGTAATTTCTCTGCAAGATCCTGATCCGGTTCGTCATTGAAACCGAAAATGGAGGTGGCGAATACCGGTCTGGGATCTGCCGCAAGAATAGCCGTAAAACGGTCGATCCGTCTCTCGAATTCCTCCACTGTTACTCCTTTTCGTTTCTCCACCGCGTTGATTCCCATTTCCACAGAAGCAAAATTCCAGTCTTGCCGGGACACAATATATTCCGCCATTTCCGATTCCATCAATGCCCTTCCGGCAAATCCCAGATTGATGTAATCCGTTCCCAGCTGCTGTGCTATGCGGAATACATAGGAATCCGGCTGGATCAATCCGAGACTTCCGTGGGTGATGGAGGAGCCGTAAGCAAGGTATGTCTCTCCGGGAAGCTGTTCTGGCTTCGGCGGTTCCACTGTGCCTTCCACTCCCACATAATAACAGGGAACATAGGGCAATACGATTCTGACAACCTCCGGGGCAAACGGAAGGTGCTGCTTTTTCGTATGTTCCCGCAGGGTGTTCATTTTCCGCTCTTCCGGATATTCTATATGGATTCTCGTCTCTGTCTCATAGATATTTTTCGAAGACTGATCCCATCCTCCCTGAAAAGAGCCGAAGAAAATATATGCCGTGGCACTTTCCGGCACCATATCCGCCCGCAGAATAATGTCTGCCGATCCTTCCGGCATGGTAAAGCGCAGTTCCATTCCGGTGGCGTAAATATTTTCCTGTACTCCCGTACTGATCCGATCTCTGATCTCTCTGGGGATCCTCCGAGGCAGGTAACCCTTTTCCGTCTCTTCCATTTCTTCCACGTTATGAAATATCATGTGATCAAATTCCATGGTTTTGTTCCTTTTTATCCTGTATAACTGCATTGTATCGCTGTTACTTCCTTTTCTGCAATATCAAGAATTTATTTTTGTAAATAAAAGGAAGGGCACAGCCGCCCGGTTCTCCCGTCACTGTGCCCTTTCTTCAAAAAAGGATTTTATATTCGTTTTCCAAATTATTTCAGCTTCCAAATGTCTCTGTTGTACTCTGCGATGGTTCTGTCGGAGGAGAAGAATCCTGCCTTAGCGATGTTCACTAACATCATCTTCTTCCACTTCTGCTGATTCTCGTAATCAGCAAATGCCTGATCCTTTACCTTGATGTAGTCCTCTAAGTCAAGCAGTGTCATGAACCAGTCTTTGTTCAGCAGCTCGTTATACAGACGCTCCAGGTTCTCCTTTTTGCCGACCTTGAGCACTTCCTTGCTGACGATGAAATCTACAGCCTCTTTGATCACAGGGCTCTTCTTGTAGTAGTCCTTAGAGACATAATCTGCCTTCTCGTAATGCTTGATCACAGTGTCACTATCCTTACCGAAGATGTAGATATTGTCATTGCCTACCAACTCATGGATCTCTACGTTTGCACCGTCACTGGTACCCAGTGTTACAGCACCGTTTAACATGAACTTCATGTTACCGGTTCCGGATGCCTCCTTGGATGCCAGGGAGATCTGCTCGGAGATATCGCAGGCAGGGATTAGTTTCTCAGCATAGCTTACGTTGTAGTTTTCTACCATAACAAGCTTCATGTAAGGGCTGACTTCGGGATCGTTATTGATAATGTCGGACATTACCAGCAGGAGATGAATGATATCCTGAGCGATCACATACGCAGGTGCAGCCTTTGCACCAAAGATGAAGGTCAGCGGTGTAGAAGGCTTCTTGCCGCCCTTGATCTCCAAATATTTGTGAATAATATACAGGGCATTCATCTGCTGACGCTTATACTCATGCAGACGCTTTACCTGAATATCGAAGATGGAATCGGGATTCAGCTCCACGCCTTCCTTCTCCTTGATATAGGATACCAGCTCAGTCTTCTTGGTCTTCTTGATATCATAGATAGCATCCAGTACAGCCTGATCGTCCTTGTGCTCTAACAGCTTCTGTAATTCCTCGGCATCCTTCTTGTAGCCGTCGCCGATGGTCTGGGTCAGGAACGCAGCCAGCTCATGGTTGCAGGACAGCAGCCATCTGCGGAAGGTGATACCATTGGTCTTGTTGTTGAATTTCTCAGGGTAAATCTTGTAAAAATGATTCAGCTCGCTCTCTTTCAGGATCTCCGTATGAATTGCTGCCACACCGTTGACGCTGTAACCGTAATGGATGTCGATGTGTGCCATGTGCACTCTCTTATCCTTATCGATGATCTGAACTTTTTCGTCCTTATATTTCTTTGCCACACGGTCACTCAGCTCCTTGATGATGGGAACCAGCTGAGGAACTACCTTTTCAATATAAGCCAGAGGCCACTTTTCCAGAGCTTCTGCCAGGATGGTGTGGTTGGTATACGCGCAGGTGCGACTTACGACGTCAATGGCTTCATCCATGGTGAAGCCTTCCTCAGTGGTGAGGATACGGATCAGCTCAGGGATAACCATAGTAGGATGGGTATCGTTGATCTGGATTGCCACATGTTCAGGCAGAGTATGCAGATCATAGCCTTTTTCCTTTACTTCCTTCAGGATCAGCTGGGCACCGTTGCATACCATGAAGTACTCCTGGTAGATACGTAACAGGTTACCGGCCTCATCGGAATCATCCGGATACAGGAACAGAGTCAGGTTCTTCTCAATGGCTTCCTTATCAAAAGTGATGCCTTTCTTTACCAGGCTCTCATCCACGGTCTCAATATCAAATAAATGCAGCTTGTTCAGTCCGTTCTCATAACCTACCACGTCAATATCATACAATACGGAAGTCACCTTGCGGTCACCGAAAGCCACTTCGAATTTTGTACCGGTGTTGTTCAGCCAGGAATCCTTCTGGATCCAGTCGTTCTTCTCAGCATTCTGCAAATGATCCTTGAATACCTGCTTGAACAGACCGAAGTGGTAGTTCAGACCGATACCGTCTCCGGGAAGTCCCAGAGTAGCGATGGAATCCAGGAAACATGCTGCCAGTCTTCCGAGTCCACCGTTACCAAGAGAAGGTTCCGGCTCTGCCTCTTCGATGTCTGCCAGATTCTTGCCGTTTTTCTTCAGGATATCGTTCAGCTCCTCATAGATACCTAAGTTGATCAGGTTGTTGGATAACAGCTTACCGATCAGGAACTCCATGGAAATGTAATATACTTTCTTGTCTCCGGTGATTGCAGGAGTCTCTGCCATCTTCTCTTTGGTCAGCTGCAATACTCCGGTGTACAGCTGTGCATCGGTGCAGGCACCGATATTTTTTCCATACATTTTGCCGGTGATCTCGTTTAATGTCTGCTCTAAATTCATCTTTAACCCCATTTCCGCACGTTTCCCCAGGGAAGCGCACTATTTTTCTATTCTCTCTGTTGCGGTTTTCCCTGAATCAGCGGATGCCATTTCCTCCGTTTTTCAGGAAAAATAGTTTTGTTGCTCTCTTACAATACACAGGATACCATAGGAAAACGTTTTCCGCAACCCTTTCTTTGATTTTCCTGGATTTTTGTGCAAAATAGCTTAACAGATAATGTCCTTATAGTACATTTTCACGATACTGTGGGGCATGACTACCTGATGTCCCTCGCCGCCGTTCATCAGCTGATGTACTTCTTCCACGGCTCTGCTGGAGATGCTGTAGAAATCCTGTCTGATAGTATTCATCTGCTTACCGACATATCCCATCAGGGTGATGCCATCGAAACCGCACACCGGACGGAAAATGTCCATATCGATCAGTGCGTTCATGGCGCCGATTGCCATCAGGTCAGAGGCACAGACTACCACGTCCTTATTTTTCGCATATTTCAATGCCACGTTTCTAGCCGTCAACTCGCTGAAATCTCCCTGGCGTACCATCATGGTCAGATCCAGATCCTTCACCAGCCGTTTCATGCCCTTTAATCTCTGTTCCGTTACATATCCATCTCTTCTGCCCGCAATGTAAAGCACTCGTTTACAGTTGTCATCCAACACAGTCTTTTTCGCTACATCATACTGGGCCTGTTCCTGATCAATGCTGATGTATGTAGTCCTAGAATTGACAATAGGCGCATCTACCACGACACAGGCGAACTGTTTTTCCCGGATGAGTTTCTGCAGCACTTTATCTTCTTTGGACATGCCATAGATCACAACGCCCGAGATACTTTGTGACAGAAAAGATCTGGTGATCTCTTCCGCCGTCATTCCCGCGATCATTGAAGGAAAAATCGTCACGACTTCCACGTTCAGTTCTTTCGCCTTATCCAATGCCCCTACCAGGTACTGCATGAAGATCTGGTCGATAGCCTGGGTCTGTCTATTGGGATCCAGCACCAGCGCGATTCTTCCAAACTGCTTGGAGGAAAGCGCCGCAGCAATGGAATTCGGAATATAATTCAGCTCCTTGATGGCGTCCTGTACCCTTTTCTTCGTCTCTTCACTGACATTCGGGTAGCCGTTTAAGACCTTGGATACTGTTGAAATTGCCACTCCGGCATGTTTTGCCACTTCCTTGATTGATACCATAAATCCCCCGTTCCGGCTGCAGATCCCTGCGCCCGTTTTTCTCCGTTACCGCGACGGAATGCGGTCTTGTTCCATTTGACGTTTGCTCATATATTCTCTATACTATAAGTTAATGGCAATTTCGTCAATGTACAGCATTTACGAAATATGGTGTGAATTTTTGGAAAAGGGTTTCCAAAACAGATTAAAATAGGACAGCGAAAGCGCCGGAAAGGCAACACATATCATGGCAGTCATCAAAAGTGTGGAAGAAAAATATATGAAAGAAGCCCTGAAACAGGCGAAAAAAGCCTACGCTCTGGGAGAAGTTCCCATCGGTTGTGTCATCGTACACGAGGGAAAGATCATCGGCCGGGGTTATAACCGCCGCAATACAGATAAAAATACGCTGGCGCATGCGGAGATCACAGCGATCAACAAAGCCAGCAAGGTCATCGGCGACTGGCGCCTGGAAGAGTGTACCCTCTATGTGACACTGGAGCCCTGCCAGATGTGCGCCGGTGCCATCGTGCAGGCCCGGATCCCCGAAGTCGTCATGGGCTGCATGAATCCCAAGGCTGGATGTGCAGGTTCGATCCTGAATATACTGGAAATGCCCCAGTTTAACCATCAGGTGAAGGTTACCCGGGGCATTTTGGAAGCGGAATGCAGCCAGATGCTGAAGACTTTTTTTGAGGAGCTCCGCATCCGGAACAAGCAGGAGAAAGCTGCCAGAAAAGCATCAGGCGATCTCTTGTAATTTTTCTTCTTTTTCCTTCCCGCTGTCCTGGCCCTTCTTCTTGTGTATCCGTAGTTTCTGAATCATTTTTCCGGTTTCAAGAAGTCCCTTCGGAACATACAATGCCAGGAAAACATAATAAGGGAACACATATCTGCACTGGGCCTCCCAAATGATGCTGAACAAAAATCCTCCTACAATGGAGATCAGCGGAAGCCATAAGGCCGTCGGCATTTCCCGGTGCCTCCACCACAAGATTCCTGCCGCAATCGTAAATGCCAGTCCCGCCAGATACATCATGCTTTGATAATAATTGGAGAGTTTCCATACCACATCATACATTTTTCCATAATACAGATTGGCTATATATGTCGGCATCACTGCCCCTTCCTCGAAACTCTCTGTTGCCCGCAGACTCTCAAATAAGGGCTCTATCCACTGTCCCTCCAGCTTTCTCTTAAAAAAATCTATCGCAGCTGCAGGTTCCTCTGCGAACCCCTGCAGTCTGTTCCGGATATACTCCTTTCCTACCTGCGCTGACGGCTCCTGTTGAAAATCATTTTCTTCAAATACAGTCTGATGGTATCGGTTATAGACACCGGCAACTCCGTCCGTATCCTGTAATCCCATGGCTACATATAAGATACTGGGAATTCCTATTCCGCTGGGATAACCGGAACGGTATTCGTATACAATATCTACTGTTTTTAATGCTGCTCCTGCTGTCAATACTACGATCATTCCAATCATCAGGCATTGTAATTTTCTTTTTTTCAGAAATAGCAGAATGGAGTAAATTACCATTGCCGTTAATACGATCAGGGTATTTTTACGCGCCAGGATCGCAATCGAAGCAACCAGCCCCGCCAGCAGGAGATATCTTTTCTGCCCAAAATGTTCATACGAAGACGCCGCCCAAAACATAACCATGCAAAAGCTGATGCTCAGAATATCCCCATATATATAGGGTAAGAACAGCAGATAGGGAATGCATCCCAACATTATCACACAATAGACAACCCTGAAAACTGCTCTGTCCATAGTAATTTTCAGATATTGATAACCGGCATACACTGTCAGCACCCACCATAACACATGGATGATCTTTGCAGGTGTATAATTAAAATCTCCAAATACCGAAAACAGTATTTCGTATAGAAATCCCAGCCCCTTCTGATGCTGGTGCATTCCCATATATCCTCCGGGGCACAGCATGATAAAATTACCATCCCTGCAATAAGCGGAAAATGCTGTAGTGTTAATCTGATCACCCACCGGATAATATGGGTTTTTCAATACATAAAATGTTCCAAGGGAAAAAATAAGTACACAAGTTATAGTCAACGCAGCTAAACATATTTTTTCCTGTACGGCTTTATTCTGTCTGTTAAGGATTTGATCAGCGGCCATCGTTCCCAGTGACGCCAGTAAAAACACTATAATATGCTTCCAGCTTACATCCTTTATCAGCATATTATGAATCTTGTAATTCACCGATCCATAATAGGAATATTTACAGGCCCAATAACTGAGCACCAGCATGATTGTCAATGCACTCACCAGCAATACAGCCAGCATCCCATGATATATTAGTTCTGTTTTCTTTTTTTTCATATCTTTTGTCTCCCGAGCGTACTGCCTGAGCTTGTTCCGTATCATGCGTTATCCCTGCTTAATCAATATCCGTATATTTTGCGATCACATTACAAATCAACATAATTGATATCGCCTATATATACCGCCAGCCTGTCATTTTCATATTCCAGGGCAGGAGCTTCCTTCCCACCAAATTGTTGTTCAAAGGCTTCACGCATTTCCGTCCGCACCACGTATGCTGTCCGCATTTCCCTAGGTAAAGCCGGCGGATACCATTTGGTACTGGTCAGCCACCAGTATCCCGAAAGGTTCGCCATGGTATAGGAATGTCCCATGGTCACTTTCCCGTCTGTGATCAGGCAGATCCGTTCCGCATCCCAAAATTCCGCATAGCCGTATTCGATTCCCTCGTCCATGAGGAAATCCGCCACTTCCTGATACTCCTTCAGATTATCCTGTGTCGTGACTGCATCATAATAGGTGTATTTCAGATTCAGTATGGCAAACAATGCTACCGCCGTTAAGATCAGCCCTGCGAATACCGGCTGTCTCTCCGGCATATGATCCACCATCACCGCCACCAGAACAGCAGCAGCGAACCATGCCATGAAAAAGTAATAATGCGCCGCCTCGGCACTGGTGATCCCAATAATAAACGCGGTCACTCCCACCGAAGCAAGCAGGATCGTCAGCGCATTTTTCTGTCTGTCTGTGGTCTCTGTTTTTTCCCGGAACACATACCAGAGTCCATATCCCAGCAGGATCAGAAATGCCCAAAGGAGCAACTGTATCAGAGATGCAAAGCTTCCGACCTTCGCATTACCCGCCAGTCCGAAATTCTCCAGTATGGCTGCCGGAACCGTAAGTAGCAGTTTTTCCACCATCTCCCGGGGTTGCAACAGATAAACCGCGTAGTCTCCTCTGCCGCCGTACAAACAGGATACCAGGAACGCCAGGACGAGGCTTCCCACATAAGCTGTGGGGAGATAACGTCCTCCGGGCAATTTTTGTTTAAAGTGTCCCGATTCCCTAAATAAAGCAATTACTTCCACCACAAGCAGTGGAAGGATGATGACCTGCAGGCATCTCTGACCGCCGCAGTTCAACAAAACCGCAGTTATAAACAATACCAGCCACTCCAAAAAGATCTTTCTGGTAATTCGTTGCTTTTCTCTCAATTTTATATAAAAGAGGATATTTAAAAATAGAAATATTCCATGAAATACATAATACTCCGCAAACAAAAATAACAGCAGTGTAACAAAAGGGACCATCTGTCCTTCATTGCGAAAACCGTTAGCCGGCAACGCGCACAGTACTAGCAGGGCAGTGACAGATGCCTGCCTGCTCAAAGACAATTTTCTCAGAAAAAAATAGAAGGTTCCCAGCAAAATCGCGCCAAGCAGCACACAGGCAATTCCAACCGCCGTCTGCATACTGCCGGTGATCCCGTAAAATGCGGCCGTTACCGTAGGCATGCCGATGATCCGGCGCTCCGTGCTGGAAATCCAGTCATTGGGAGTAATGTCCTTCTCCACCCAGATCTCCCGGGCCAGCAAAGCCTCCGCAGCAATATCCGAATCCACATGCTGTGTGTACCTGCACAGATTCAGGTAACAGAACACACCCAGATATATCAGTAAAAGTGCACCAATTATCCATCCCAGTAAAGATATACTTTTTCGTTTATTTTCCATGGATCCTTCTCCGCAGGCAGCTATTTTTCGACAAAATTACGTATTATTTTGATTATATCACTCTTATTGGTTTCCTTCAAGGCAAAGAGGCTTGACAAAGCCGCCGGAAACAGATACACTAAAAAAGCCGTATATGTCGGGTTGCCATGCAGTGGTGATGAAACTCGGTCTTACGCAATGGGAATCTACGAACCGTGTCAGGTTGGGAACAAAGCAGCACTAAGTAGAACCTTCCATGTGCCGTGAGGAAACTGGGTGGAGCTGCTGTCATGGTCCGGCGTATGCGGTTTTGATATTTGTAGCTATGAATAAGAAGGATGTACAGATATGGCTGTAGAGACTACTGCTTTTTCGAATAATAATGCCGACACCTGGTTTCGTGACATCATGTCCGACTGTGTGCTTTGCCCCCGGGCCTGCCATGTGAACCGTCTCGCCGGTCAGACTGGGTACTGTGGGCAGACCGCCGAGCTCATGGCTGCCAGAGCCTCTCTGCATTATTGGGAAGAGCCCTGTATTTCCGGTACTTCCGGCTCCGGAACCGTATTTTTCTCCGGCTGTAATCTCAGATGTGTCTTTTGCCAGAATCACAATATTGCTTTGGGTAAGGCCGGACGAGTCATTTCTCCGGAACATTTGGTGGAAATCTTTCTGCAATTGCAGGAGCAGGGGGCAAATAATATTAACCTCGTCACTCCGACTCATTTTCTGCCGCAGATCGTTATTTCACTGGAGCAGGCGAAACAGCAGGGGCTGCATCTTCCCATTGTATACAATACCGGCAGCTATGAATCTCCGAAAGCACTGCACCATCTGGAAGGACTGGTGGATATTTATCTTCCGGATCTGAAATATTTTTCTCCGGAACTTTCCACTGCGTATTCCCATGCTCCGGATTATTTTGAAGCTGCCTGTGCAGCTATTTCGGAAATGTATCGCCAAGTGGGGGATCCTGTCATCGAAGAGGATACCGGATTAATGCAACGGGGACTTATCGTACGGCATCTGCTTCTGCCCGGACAGACGAAGGATTCCAAAAAAATCCTGCGCTATCTCCATGAGACCTACGGAGATCATATCTATATCAGTATCATGAATCAATATACACCGCTGCCACAGGTTGCAAATATTGAAGCATTAAATCGTACCGTAACGCAGGAAGAATATGACCGTGTACTGCGGTTTGCAGAACGGATCGGCATCGAACGCGGATTTCGTCAGGAAGGAACGTCCGCCAGTGAAAGCTTTATTCCGGAATTCGATGAACGGGGACTGTGATCCACTCACAGTTCCACCGAGATCAGATAATATCCGAAGTCTCCTTCCCAGGCCGGTTCTCTGGCTCCTTCAAAGCTCTCAAAGCCAAACATTCTCGCGACCTGTTTCTCCCGTTCATAAAAGTTTCCCGGAACTCCTATGTAATACTTTGCCTGCCCGGCTGTCTCCTGCCGCAGCAACAGCAAATGTCTGTAATTGTAATATCCATGCAGCAAAAAGCTATTATGGGTCATCTGATAACAGCGTTCCCGCAGAACCACGAAATCCTCCGGTCCTACGGAGAGAAATTCCCTGGCATCCCGGAAGGGATGAATGTGTGGGTAAATGCTGCTCAGCTGCTCCCATTTGGTATCTTTCATGTGCAGGATGTCTTCCGTAACGGCACCGGATTCCTTTACCGTTTGTGCTTGCCGTTTTCCTGTCTCCATGGGCATGACTGCTTCCGCCGTTACCTCTGCTTTCTTCTCTATCTGCTTCGGTTCTTCGCTTTTCATCACGTTTTCCGGCTTTGACACGGATTTCTTTTTGGCATCTCCGGTTCCTCCGAATTTCCCAACGATGGCGCAATTCCTTTCCAGTGGAATGCGTATCCCAAGTATCTGCTCCTCCTCTTTTTCCAACGGAATCCTTTTCTCCCAAGAATCTTTTCCCCGATCTATCGTCATTTCGCACAGCTGCTGTTCCCCACTTTTCCATTGCAAATACAGCAGTATCTCCTTACCGGACACGATTTCCTGTCCATTCAGCTGCACTGTCAAAATTTCTTCTTTATCCAGGCTTTCCAGCCTCGCATATCCCGCACTTCGGATCCGCTGTCCATTTTCCTGTAATTCCAAATAACTGATCTGTTTCCGATATGACATAAAAATCCCCCCGCATAAAGTTTCTATCTAACTTTATGCAGGGGGTTGTCCTTAATATTCCTGGTTATCCAGATATTTCATATAATTAACGACCATCAATGCGATCTTGAAGGTCAATGCATCATCGAAGCTGCGCAGGTCCAGCCCGGTGCTCTTCTGGATCTTCTCAATACGATACACCAGAGTGTTACGATGTACAAACAGTTGTCTGGAAGTCTCCGACACGTTCAGATTGTTCTCAAAGAACTTGTTCAATGTATTCAATGTCTCTTCGTCCAGATCGTAAGGTACATTGTCTCCGAAGATCTCTTCGATGAAGATTTTGCACAGATTCACCGGAAGCTGATAGATCAGTCGTCCGATTCCCAGTGTGCTGTACGCAATTACTTTCTTCTCTGCATAGAAGATCTTGCCTACATCCAGTGCCATCTTAGCTTCTTTGTAGGACTTGGAGACATCCTTCAGTTCCTGTACCACAGTACCGTAAGCCACCTTGACATCCAGCAGAGCTTCCGCATTCATCATTGCTACGATAGTCTCTGCCAGTTCGTGCAATGCCTGCGGCGTTGTAGTATTCTCCACAGACTTGATCAGGATCAGGCTGGATTCGTCTACAGCAGTCACATAATCTCCCGACTGGGGTGAGAACATGCTCTTAAGCACTTCCGATACAATACCGTCCTTCTCATCCTTCGTCTCGATCAGATATATCGCTCTGGGACAAGTTACTTCCACATGAAGCTTCTTCGCTCTGTTGTAGATATCTACCAACAACAAATTGTCCAGTAACAGATTCTGGAAGAAGTTGTTCCGGTCAAAGCGCTCTTTATAAGCAATGACGAGATTCTGAATCTGGCTGACGGCAATCTTGCCCACCATATACACATCGTCTGTCATTCCGCGGGCAACCAACACATATAAAAGTTCACCTTCATCACGGATCTTCAGAAGATGATGCACTCCGATCACCTGGCTGTCTGCCGGAGACGCTGCAAATCCTGTGATCAGATCAGTAGTAATGTCATCTCTCTCCATGGTAGATGCCACTTCGGATCCGTTCAGGTCATAAACTCCGAGGTCTACTTTTGTGATTGCTTTCAATTCATCAATGCTTGTCTGTATAATTTGGCTGGTTATCATACGGTCTCCCTTCTACAGTACAACTACCTGCCATTATTTTAGCTGATTTCACGATCCGGTGCAAGTCCCAAATTCCGTCCCGCATCATTCACTTCCTTTATTTTTGCAGGATCTGTTTTATATTTACGCCTGATATCCATAAGACCGTTTACTTCCTGCTGTACATCGCTGACCTGAGTATAACAGTAGCCGCATACATAAGGAAGATTTTTGATTGCCTGTGTAATGTTTCGGAACCGTAGCAGGAATTCTTCCTCATTATGCACCTTATCACCGTAACCCCAGCCGTTATCATCTCCGGTAAAAGCAATTCCCCCGAACTCACTGATAATAACCGGCTGTCCCCGATAATGATAGCCTTCGGCAAAGGCAAACCGTTCTCCGGAATGGGGCACCTGGTTGTTCAAAATACTCTCCCTGCAATCCATGTAGTGGCGGTACAGCCGGTTGCCGTCCGCCTCATAATCATGCAGTGTCAGGATATCCGATACTGTGTGTTCCCATCCATCATTGCAAATCACCGGCCGCATGGCATCTATCGCCTTGGTCATATAATAAATCCCAACTGTAAAATCCTGCTGTCTCTTGTCTGTCCTGACCTGCGGAATTCCCCAGGATTCATTGAAGGGTGTCCATACAATAATACAGGGGTGATTGTAATTCTGTTTTACAATGGAGAGCCATTCCCTGCTGAAAGCTTCTATGGCATCATCATCGAAGCGATAGGTGGACGGAGCCTCGCTCCATACTAACATTCCCTTTACGTCACACCAGTATAAAAATCTTTCATCCTCTACCTTTTCATGTTTGCGCAGTCCATTATAACCCAATGCGTGTATCTTATCGATGTCTTCGATCAGGGCCTCTTCCGAAGGCGGTGTCAGATGGCTTTCCTCCCAATATCCCTGATCCAATATTAGTTTCTGATACAAGGGAATGCCGTTTAGCAAAATATTGCCATCCCGGATCTCTATCTCCCGCATTCCAAAATAGGAATAGACCTGATCCAGAAGCTGTCCGTTCTTCCAGACCTTGAAAGTCACATCATAGAGCTTTGGGTCCTCCGGTCTCCACAGATAGATTGCCCAGGGTTCGATTCCATCCTGTTGTTCCAGAGATAGTGAAATTTTGGTTCTCTCTCCCGTAACCTCTGTCATACTCCTGACCACTATCCGATCTTCCATGCAGATTTCCGTCTCAATTGCCAGATTCTCACAGTCCTGTTCTCCTGCAAGCTCCATTTCATATTCCAGATACAGGGAACGGTTTTTTACATCCGGTGTCATCTTTACATATTTTAGATAATTCTTAGGGACATATTCTAACCATACTGTTTTCCAAATTCCGGTGGTCTGCACATACCAGCAGCCAAAGTTCTCTTTTTGCCAGCGCTGTTTTCCCCGGGGCTGTGTCATGGACAGGCTGTCCTCCACACAGACGCGAATCTTGTTTTCTCCACCTTTTACATACTCTGTAATGTCAAAAGTGAACCTTTCATATCCTCCCGTATGTTCTCCAACAAGCCACCCGTTGATCCATACTCTGGTCCGGTAATCGCTTCCTTCAAAATGCAATAACACACTATGGGTGTCCGAATCCACACTTTTCAGTTCCACCGTTCTTTCATACCAGACGCTGCCATGCACCTCTGTGTCGTTAATTCCGCTTGCCGGTGTTTCATAGGTAAACGGTACTGTGATCTCCCGGATCTGTGGCTGCTCCTCGTCCCCATACCAGAATTTCCACTTTCCGTTCAGGTTTTTCCAGTCCTTTCTGACCAACTGTGGGCGTGGATAATCTTTGATATAACATTTCATTTTATTTTTTCCTTTCGCTTTGTAATTTCAATACACACGCAGGTTCCGATACCGGGTCTCGAAATTACTCTCATGTGACAACGATTTTCCGAAAATATCCGTAATCTGCCTCGAATATTATAGATACCGTAATTATCTGCCTGCACATCATTTTCGTTCTCCAGAATCAGATCCGCTTCTTCCTGCGTCATTCCCATACCATTATCTTCTATTTCAATATACCAGGCTTTTTCATCCATCCAGCTTCTCACCATGATACATTTATCCTTTTTGTCACAGTGCAGTAATCCATGCAGCAATGCATTTTCTACCAATGGCTGCAAAGTAAACTTGGGAATCTGGTTATTCAGCGTATCTGCTTCGACATCTACGGTGTAGGTAAATGCACCCTCGTATCTGTCCTGCATCAGTTTGACATAAGCATTCAGGCATTCCAGTTCCTGCTCCATGGTTACAATACCGGTTCCCTTTCCAAAACTCAGCCGCAAAAATCTGGAAAGCTCATTCAACATTCTGGCACTCTCCTGCGTTTTTTCATCCAGAATCATCCATTTAATGGAATCCAGAATATTATACATAAAATGAGGTTTGATCTGTGCCTGCATGGCCTGCATCTGATATTGCGCCGACTGCAGTGAAATCTCTGATACATGATATTTCAAGTTTGCATTTTTGATTCCCAACAGCAGGCTCGCTACGATGCAGAGCAGTATTACCGCGACAAAAGCACTCACTATGAAGATTTTGTAATATAATTTATAGATGTCGGAATTTTCAATTCTTCCCACAAGATACCATCGAGTATCCTGAAGTCTGCTATAAACATATCGGGTATGTCCCACAGAGAAACTTCCGTTTTCGCTTTCATTTTGCAGTTCCGACACGGTCGGCTCCTTCAAAAGTTTCTCGCCGATCCCAGTACCGTCCGTACTTACCAGAATCTGACCATGTTCATCAATGAGATAGAGGGTATCGCTTCCTCCCCGGCGCAGCATTTTTTCGATTTCCGCCACGTTAAGATCCATGACGATCACACCATCCACCTGATTGAAATCATTCTGTGATCTGACCGGACAATAATAACTCATGACCCGACGGCTTCCTATGATAATTCCATAATTTTCCTCATGAGATGTTCCCCAGAAAGAATACGCCCACCCATTTTCCGGCATATCCGGTTCCAGTGTTTCTAAGTTTCCGAGCATCCATTCATTTGTAAACTGACCGGCATACAGTTTATCCTGCGCAAAATAAATTCTACAATAAGACATCACTTTATCATCCAATGTCGTCATCAGTGCATTACGTATCTTACGGTATTCCTCATAGGGGTCTTCCTCATCATACATCAGCGAACCAATGGATGTTTTCAATGCATCCGCACTGAATGCCACACGATTCAGGCGATAATATACATAATCCGCAGTGCTTTGCGTTGTATATACCATCTGTGTGCTCATATCTTCCTCAAGCGCCCGCACAGAATCGCTCAGATACCAGAACGCAAAAAGGAAGAGCAGGAACGCTGCCACCACAAAATAGTGCATCATACATCTGGGGTTTACATTTCTGTTCTTCCTTATTTTCAATTCTATTACTCCCTTACGTTTATAATCGCTGGTTCTCATTGCGCCAGTCCTTCGGTGTTTTGCCCGTGTACGTTTTGAACAATCTGCAAAAATATGCCGGTGACAAATATCCCACATCATAACAGATTTCATAGGTATGTTTCTGTGTATCTGATAACATTCGCATCGCTGCTTCTATGCGTATCCTTGTGATATAGTCATTCAATGTCATTCCGGTCTGTGCTTTGAACAGGCTGCACAGATAGGTTGGCGAAAGATTTACTGCATCTGCCAGACACTCCACGGACAGCTGCTCATTATATTTTCTTTCGATCAGTTCTTTCACCTTATAGATGGCTGCATTATCCTCCACCGACGGTTCCGGATCTCCGGACTCCGATTCTTTCCCCTTCGAAGTCCGAATAATCTTTTCATATCTTTTTCTTTTGCGGATTCTCTCCGTAGTCCGTTCCATGGCTTCCGCCAGTTCATCCAGATCAATGGATTTTAGGATATAATCCACAGCTCCAAGCTTTATGGCATTCTTCAGATAATCAATGTCTCCATAGCCGCTGATGAACAGTACATTGATATTGGGATATTTCTCCACAGCACGTCTGGTCAGCTCGATGCCATCCATGCGTACCATTTTGACATCAGTGATCAAAATGTCGATTTCCTGATTTTTCAGAAACTCCCATGCATCTGTTCCGTCTGCAAAACATCCCTTGATTTCTATGGAATACTTCTTCCAGTCGAAATGTTTTACCAGTCCTTCCCTGACAATTGCCTCATCATCAACTATGATCGCGCTATAGCGCAACATTTCCGTCTTTTCCTTCATAAAGCCCACCTCCGGTCAGATCCCGGATTTATTTTGCATTATACTCCACATACCAGGTCTGCAGATCTTCCTTCACGGCGTCGCCGCCTGCTGCCTTCCAGTCCTGCATAAAGCTATCCAATCCCTTATCATTACCGCAGGCTACCTGAAGCATGTAATTCTGAAGTTCATTCTTCAAAGTGGGATTCTTCTCTACATAAGCACCGGTAGACGGCTTATACAGGAACGGATTCACCACGTAGATTTCCGGGCGATTCGCTACCAGATACAGGGTTGTATTTTCAAAAGCATCCCACTGGTATTCACTCTTATGTACTCTTGCCTGCCACTGTACTTCATAGGTCTTCGTATCGGTCGCATTGATATACCACCATGCAAATCCCTTGTCATCGGTAAATTTCGGCATAATAGGAATATAATTGCCTTCGGCATCCTTGTTAAAATGTACGCCCTCTTCACCGATACAGATATACTCCTGATTCTGTACCTTCAGGTTCATATAATTCATTGCATCTGCTGCATTTTCACATGTCTTCAGAATACAGGTAACATAGTTCACACCGTCTCTGGTCATATACTTACATTCGCCGTTTTCTCCCTCCAGAGGGCAGATATATCCAATATCCTCTTTGGCTACTCCGTAATTATTTACCAGACTGGTAGATACTGTAATCTGTGCCGGATGTGAACAGGATCCCATAATTGCCTGACTGCTGGCAAGTTTTTCCTGCACGTTATTGCTGGTATTTACCGCAAATTCAGAATCCAACAGACCCTCGGAATATAACTTTTTCATGAAATCCATATATGCCTGATAATTTTTATGCTCGGTCATATAAATGACATTACCGTCATCATCTACCATCCAGTCATTGTAGATACCAAACGCAGCCGCAATTGTTTTACAGCCTTCATCCCAACCGCCGGAAGCAGAGAAAATAATATATTTATCTCCGTAATAATTCTTAAGTGTCACCAGATCCTGATAGAACTCGTCCAGTGTCTCCGGTACTTCCGTAATTCCGGCCTCTCGCATCAGATCCTTTCTACAGGTAATGTACTCTACCTGCTTCGGATACTCATTTACAAAAGGAATTCCGTAGATTTCACCTGACTCATCTGAAAACGGTGTCCACATTTCCTTGTCTTCCAGGCCGTTCAGAATATCCTGACCATAAGTTTCCAACAATGACTTCAAAGGCATCAGTGCTCCCTTGGAGTATAATTTTTCAAACTGATCCTGTGTCACTTTCAGTATATCATATTTTACTCCGCCGGCAACGTCAGCAATCAGCTTTTCATCCGGGCTGTCCGAAGGTAACATAGAATAATTCACCTTATATCCCGTCTTCTCTTCAATGGCACCTGCCATAACATCGGCATTGGGATCAAAGTCCAGGCTCTGTCCCAGGAAGGATAATTCTACATTGCCCGGTCCTTTTAATTCGGAAACAGCCGCTGTCTGGCTTCCATCTGTCTGAGAGGAACCGCTTCCTGCAGAATTATCTGAAGCACCTCCCCCACAGCCCGTAAGCAGGGATGATATCATCACCGTACTCAACAATAACCCCATCATTCGTTTCTTCATAAATAATACCTCTCTTTCTTAAATTATATCATCCGGATCTGAATTGCAGATCCCATTATCCCTTCACCGAACCCAAAGTAATACCGGACACCAGATATCTGGACAAAAATGGATAAAGCACCACAATCGGAATAACGGACATCAGTACCGCTGCGGACGTCAGTCCATCCGAAGTCAGATTGGGACTGGCTGCAGTGCTTCCCGATATTTCTGCCAGTGTTGACTGGATATTGGCAATCAGGTTTTTCAAATATACCTGTAATGTCTGCATGCTTGTCGATGTCGTATATAACATTGCATGGAAATAATTGTTCCAGTAATTCACTGCATACAGAAGTGTTACTGTGGCGATAACAGGCTTTGCCATCGGACAGACAATAGCCACCAACGTCCGGAAATCCCCGGCGCCATCCACACTTGCCGACTCAATGACCTCGTTCGGCAGTCCTTCCATATAGTTTTTCATCATAAACATATTAAATTGTACGATGGCAAACGGTAAAATTAATGCCGCATATGTGTCAATCAGTCCCAATGTCTTTACAACCATATATGCAGGGATCATACCCCCGAAAAAGATCATACTGAATACATATAGGAATGTAAAAAACTTTCGACCACAGAACTCCGAACGAGACAGAGGATAGGATGTCATAATCGTCACTATTACGCTGATCAAGGTTCCTAATCCCGTTACGATCAGAGAATTCTTCATTGCCATGAAAAAATTGGTTTTGCCGAGAATGTATTGTATTGCCTCAAACTGTATTCCGGTCGGCCAGAAATACACCTTTCCTCCGACGACATCTCCACCGGGGCTGACTGCCTGGCTGATCAGATTCATACATGGAAGAATAATCAGAACACAAAATAATCCCATCAATATATTTGCCAGTATTTCAATTGCTTTTTGGCTCCGGTCACAGCGCTCTTTTTCCTGTACTATTTTCATACACACACCTCCGTTACCAGATACTTCGTTCTGTCAGCTTCCGGCTAATCGCATTTGCTCCGACAATCAATATAAACGCTACCGCGGAATTAAACAGGCTCATTGCTGATGACAGGGAAAAATCCATCTGCCCCAATCCCATTCGATACACATAGGTGTCAATAATATCCGCTGTACTGTATACAGAGGGATTATAGAATACCAGTATCTGTTCAAAACCTGCATTCAATATGTTTCCCACACGTAAGATCAGCATCAATACAATTGTCGGTAAGAGTCCGGGCAATGTTACATGCCAGATCTGTTTCCACCTGTTGGCTCCGTCCATTCTGGCCGCTTCGAACAAGGTTCCGTCAATCGCGGTGATGGATGCCAGATAAATAATCGTATTGTATCCTGTCTCTTTCCACCCTTCTGTGAATACCAGAAGTCCGATAAACTTTACAGGATCCGACAGGAGATTGATTTTATCGCTTCCAGCTAATCCCAACATGGAATTCAATACTCCATAGGAACTTACAATAGAGTAAAATACACCATAAATGATTACCCAGGATAAAAAGTAAGGAACATAAATCACCGTCTGCACCAGTTTATGATAGAGCTTATGATGAATCTCATTCAGTAAAATGGCACATATAATCGGCAGCGGGAAGAGAAAAATAATTTTCAGGACACTGATTGTCAGTGTATTTCCCAGAACTTTAAGGAATTGCGCACTGGAAAATAACTGTTCGAAATACTTCAATCCTACCCACGGGCTTTTTGCAATGGCATCAATAGGGTTGTTGCCCAAGAATACATTGTAATCCCGGAAAGCAATCTGAATACCGTAAAGTGGGAACAGCTTATAAATAAACAGGAAGAACAATCCCGGCAACAGCATGACATACATCCCCGGATGCTGTCGAATGTACATCCATTTCTTTCTGCAGCTTTTTGAAATATCAGCTCTGGAAGCTTTCATTTCCGTCCCTCCTTTTTTTATTTTTCATCAAAGAGTACTGCTCCTTTGTCCATCAATGCTTTCTGAATATATTTCACATCCAGATTTTCAGGAGTAACATCATGGTCTATAGCAAGTGCTGCACCGATTCCCGCTGCTTCACCGATTGCCATGGCAATCGCCATAACTCTGTAAGATGCCATGGCTTCGTGCGTTCCCGAGATACATCTTCCTGCCAGAATCAGATTTTCCATTTTCTGAGGTACCAGACTTCTCCAGGGGATATCATAAGCATCCACATACTCTGCAATTCCGTTTGCCTGACCGCCGCCTACCGGATTATGGATATCTACCACGAACTGTGCCTTATGAACTACAACATCCGGAAACCTTCTCGCTTCTCTCAGATCGGAAATATTCATTACATATTTTCCGGAAAAACGTCTGCTCTCACGGATTCCCAGAGTAGAAGCTCCGGTTTTTATTGTACAATGCTCATATCCGGGAACATACTTACGAAGGAAATCAGTAATAATATTCATCTGATGTCTTAATTCCTGATCTGCCTCCAGAATTTGTTTCCGATCCAGCGGATCCACGTAATTTACCTGCGTTGTATTGACCAGTCTCTCTCCTTCATAGGTGGTCCGATAAAGTCTCACACAATAACAATTTTCCGGTAAAATTCCTTCTTTGCAACATCTGGCGGTGAACTCCAGGAAGCGCTCTCCACCGATTTTTACTTCATCCTCTTCTCCCACACAGGTAATTGCTTTGGATTCATCCACGTTCTGAATGATATACATTACAGTCACCGGCTGTAATCTCTTATCTCCCGGGCGACCCATCTCATAAGGCACTCCGGAAAAATATGCAATGTCTCCATCTCCGGTTGCATCAATATATTCTTCTCCCTGAATAATACCGAGTCCTGTTTTCCAGGAAGTTACGATTCCCTTAATTTTATTATCATCATGTAATACATCAACAACGGGAGTCTGCATATACACGTCGATTTTTTCTTTCATTACAAAGTCCAGTAAAACACTCTTGGTGTCTTCCATATCCTGCACCTTGTTTCCTCCATGCTCACGATCCTGTACTCCCAGAAGATCACGGATTTCATCATACATGGTTCCTTTTGCAACCTTACCCAGGATTGGTCCTACACAACCGACAGTAAGATTTCCACCGAGCGTGCCATATCTCTCGATCAATGCAACCGTTTTCCCCTGTCTGGCCGCTGCTACTGCTGCACAGATGCCTGCAGGTCCTGCTCCTGCTACTACCACATCATACTTCCCCAGTACTTCTATTTCTTTTTCATAATTCATAGTCTTTGCTCCCTTCTTTGTAGATGGTGATCTCTGTTTCTAAATTAATGGTATCATGCAGATTGCACAGTCTCAATATCACAGCTTTTCGATTTATTGTCTATATTTACGATTAGACAACTCCATACTTAAAAAAGAGCACAAAAAACCCCATCTGCTATCAGCAGATGGGGTAATTCTATACAATATGAATTAAGACTAGTTGGTAATAACCTGCTCGGTCTCTTTGTCGAATACGTGGATCTTCTCAACATCCAGAGCAAACTTAACGGTATCGCCGGGTCTTGCAGTAGTACGAGAATCTACTCTTGCGGTCATAGGGAACTCGTCAAGATCGAAGTACAGATATACTTCTGCACCAAGCAACTCGTAAACCTTGATGGTAGAGGTAAATACGCTCTGAGGAGAGGTCTCAATGAACATCTCAGAATCATATACATCCTCAGGACGGATACCGAAAGTAACAACCTTTCCATCGTAACCGCCATCGATCAGCTTCTTGGACTTAGCGGGAGGAAGGGGAATGCTGTGGCCTGCGATTACCAGGTTAGCGATGTCGCCTTCTACCTTAACTGTAGCATCTAAGAAGTTCATCTGCGGAGATCCCATGAATCCTGCTACGAACAGGTTGCAAGGCTTCTCATACAGGTTCTGAGGAGTATCTACCTGCTGGATAACGCCGTCCTTCATAACAACGATTCTGGTACCAAGGGTCATAGCCTCGGTCTGGTCATGTGTAACGTAGATGATGGTGGTGCCCAGTCTCTGATGCAGCTTAGCGATCTCGATACGCATCT
>ERZ1034710.91-NODE-91-length-42234-cov-110.136490_pt1 | contig 42234 bp, 34 predicted proteins | sample MGYA00520597_ERZ1034710 | MGnify/ENA primary metagenome ERZ1034710 (study PRJEB33766, sample SAMN09781714) | gut metagenome | biome: gut microbiome | host: Homo sapiens | place: Madagascar | study: EMG produced TPA metagenomics assembly of the PRJNA485056 data set... | reverse complement strand
ATGGTAGTGTGGGGTCTCCCCATGCGAGAGTAGGGAACTGCCAGGCATCAAATTACGAAGAATGGCACTGACCTTTGAGGCAGTTCACTACTCGATAAGAGAGTAGGACAAAAGCGAAAGCTTTTGAACGTTGCGAAGCAACGGCCCGAAGGGTGAATCACAAAGTGATTCATAAACTGCCAGGCATCAAATTAAGCAGTAAGCCGGTCATAAAACCGGTGGTTGTAAAAGAATTCGGTGGAGCGGTAGTTCAGTCGGTTAGAATACCTGCCTGTCACGCAGGGGGTCGCGGGTTCGAGTCCCGTCCGTTCCGCCACTTATTAAGAAGCCTCGAGTTAACGCTTGAGGTTTTTTTTCGTCTGTATATCTATTATTGCCAGAATCGCAAAAATCCTCTGCGTTTTACGCTCTTTTTCCGCAACAGTCTGAAGCCCATAATCACCTCAGTTAACGAAAATAGCATTAAAAGAGGCATATTATGGCTATCCCTGCATTTGGTTTAGGTACTTTCCGTCTCAAAGACGACGTTATTATTTCATCTGTGAAAACGGCGCTTGAACTTGGTTATCGCGCAATTGATACCGCACAAATCTATGATAACGAAGCCGCAGTAGGTCAGGCGATTGCAGAAAGTGGCGTGCCACGTCATGAACTCTACATCACCACTAAAATCTGGATTGAAAATCTCAGCAAAGACAAATTGATCCCAAGTCTGAAAGAGAGCCTGCAAAAATTGCGTACCGATTATGTTGATCTGACGCTAATCCACTGGCCGTCACCAAACGATGAAGTCTCTGTTGAAGAGTTTATGCAGGCGCTGCTGGAAGCCAAAAAACAAGGGCTGACGCGTGAGATCGGTATTTCCAACTTCACGATCCCGTTGATGGAAAAAGCGATTGCTGTTGTTGGTGCTGAAAACATCGCTACTAACCAGATTGAACTCTCTCCTTATCTGCAAAACCGTAAAGTGGTTGCCTGTGCTAAACAGCACGGCATCCATATTACTTCCTATATGACGCTGGCGTATGGTAAGGCCCTGAAAGATGAGGTTATTGCTCGTATCGCAGCTAAACACAATGCGACTCCGGCACAAGTGATTCTGGCGTGGGCTATGGGGGAAGGTTACTCAGTAATTCCTTCTTCTACTAAACGTAAAAACCTGGAAAGTAATCTTAAGGCACAAAATTTACAGCTTGATGCCGAAGATAAAAAAGCGATCGCCGCACTGGATTGCAACGACCGCCTGGTTAGCCCGGAAGGTCTGGCTCCTGAATGGGATTAAGCCTCTCTGACAGCTCCTCCGGGAGCTGTTTTTACATGCTCGCTAAGGAAATCGATAAAAGCCCGGATGCGCGTACTTACCGCACGGTCGCTGTAATAGACGGCACTGAATGGCATTTCCACTGGCAACACTTTATCTGCCATTAACTCCACCAATTCTCCGCGAGCGATTTCTTTGTCGATCATGTAGTCGGACAAACACGCAATCCCGTTGCCACTCAGGCAAAGCTGTTTCAGTGTTTCCCCACTATTGGATGACAAACCGTACTTCACCTCATGTAATTGTCCATCGCTACGGGCTATCGGCCAGGTATTGAGGGAAGCGGGTTCAGTGAATCCCAGGCAAATATGTTGCTTTAAATCGTCGATCGTTTCTGGCTTCCCGTAGCGGGAAATATAATCGGGGGAGGCGATAATTTTTCGATAACTGTTAAATAACGGCCTGGCACGTAAGCTGGAATCCGTTAACGTACCAGCGCGTATCGCGACATCCACTTTTCTTTCGATCAAATTAATAATCGTTTCGGAGGAGACTAGCGATAAAGTGACTTCCGGATAGCGTTCACGGAAAGGCTTAATCAACGGCATCAGAAAGTACAGCACCACTGGAGTTGCGGCATCGATGCGCAACAGTCCACGCGGTGTATTACGCGTCTCCATAATTTCTGATTCTGCCGCTGCCATCTCCTGCAAAATTGACTGTACGCGACGAAAATAACGCTGGCCTTCTTCCGTCAGGCTAAGTTGTCGCGTGGTCCGATTAAGCAGGCTAACGCCAAGTTTCATCTCCAGCTTTTTCACTGCCCGGCTTACCGCTGAGTTTGCTTGCCCTAATTGTTCCGCTGCCCGGCTAAAGCTGCCGCTTTCTACGACCGAAACAAAAATGGCGAGTTCTTCCGACGTGGCTTTCATTTTTGCTCCTGTTGCAAAATAGAAGAGATATTTTGAATTTATTTGTCATTAAACCATCAGGATGCGTGATATGTCATCCGATTTAATGTTCTCAATAATGAGCAAAATTCTGACCTGTGTAAGCACTTGCTTACATAACAATATACAATTGCTCGTTGAAAGAGTGAGCTAAAATCCCTATAACAGTAGAACCCTCCCGAGTGCGGAAGGGTTGACGTAATAGAGGTTTCAAAGTCAAAAGTGCGAAAAAACACCTATGCCATGCGCTATGTTGCCGGACAACCTGCGGAAAGGATCTTACCGCCGGGGTCTTTTGCGAGCATCGGCCAGGCATTACCACCTGGAGAACCGTTAAGTACCGAAGAGCGTATTCGGATCCTGGTGTGGAACATATACAAACAGCAACGCGCTGAATGGTTGTCGGTATTAAAGAACTACGGCAAAGATGCACATCTGGTGTTATTGCAGGAAGCGCAGACAACGCCAGAGTTAGTACAGTTTGCGACCGCTAACTATCTTGCCGCCGATCAGGTGCCCGCTTTCGTGCTGCCACAACATCCTTCCGGTGTAATGACCCTTTCGGCGGCGCATCCAGTGTATTGCTGCCCGTTACGTGAACGAGAACCCATTTTGCGTCTGGCGAAGTCGGCACTGGTGACGGTCTATCCATTACCTGACACCCGCCTGTTGATGGTGGTTAATATACACGCCGTCAACTTCAGTCTGGGCGTGGATGTCTATAGTAAGCAGTTACTTCCTATTGGTGATCAGATAGCTCACCACAGCGGCCCGGTCATTATGGCGGGAGATTTCAATGCCTGGAGCCGTAGAAGGATGAACGCGTTATATCGCTTTGCGCGGGAAATGTCGCTGCGCCAGGTGCGTTTTACCGATGATCAGCGCCGTCGGGCGTTTGGCCGCCCGCTCGATTTTGTTTTCTACCGTGGTCTGAACGTCAGCGAAGCTTCTGTATTGGTTACGCGCGCTTCCGATCACAATCCGCTACTCGTTGAATTCAGTCCCGGCAAGCCTGATAAATAAGGTATGTCAGGTCTGCCACAGGGCAGACCAACGTTTGGCGCTGTCCTTTTATACTCAAACAACAAAAGGACAGCGCAATGACAACACAATCCCACCATGACCACGTAGAAAAGCAGTTTAGCTCTCAAGCCTGCGAATATCTGACCAGTACCGTACATGCATCCGGACGAGATTTACAGCGCCTGGCGGTGCGTCTGGCTGATTATCCTGGTGCAAGTGTACTTGATATGGGCTGCGGAGCAGGGCATGCCAGCTTTGTCGCTGCGCAAAACGTGAGCACGGTGGTGGCGTATGACTTATCTGCCCACATGCTAGATGTCGTGGCACAAGCTGCCGAAGTCCGGCAACTGAAAAATATCACCACCCGCCAGGGTTATGCCGAAAGTCTGCCATTTGCCGATAACGCATTTGATATTGTTATCAGCCGTTATTCTGCCCATCACTGGCATGATGTTGGTGCAGCACTGCGTGAAGTGAACCGGATATTGAAACCTGGCGGTAGGCTGATTGTGATGGACGTAATGTCTCCGGGCCACCCAGTGCGCGACATCTGGTTACAGACGGTAGAAGCATTACGCGATACCTCTCACGTACGAAACTACGCCAGCGGTGAGTGGTTGACGTTAATCAATGAAGCCAATCTGATAGTTGATAATTTAATTACAGATAAGTTACCGCTGGAATTTTCTTCATGGGTCGTGAGAATGCGTACGCCAGAAGCGTTAGTAGACGCTATTCGCATTTACCAACAGAGCGCATCGACAGAGGTGAGAACGTATTTTTCCTTGCAGACTGATGGCTATTTCACCAGTGATATCATCATGGTAGAAGCACATAAAGCGGCATAAATAAAAAAGGCACCGGGGGAATCGGTGCCTTTTTATTATCTGGTTTGTCAGGAATCTGGCATGTTGTTGTTTTTCACAAACAACGTCAGCTTGTCGCCTGGTTGCAGATTCGCAGTGTCGCTGTTCCAGCGCATCACATCTTTGATGTTCACGCCGTGGCGTTTAGCAATGCTTGAAAGCGAATCGCCTTTGCGCACACGATACGTAATGCTATCGCTGTTGTTTGCCAACCGCTGTGCGCTACTGCCTGCACCAATCGTCAAACTTTGGCCTGGCTTCAGCTTAGATCCGCGCAGTTTGTTCCACTGCTGCAAATCTTTGGTGCTTACGCCGAGACGTGAAGCGATGCTTGAAAGCGTGTCGCCAGAGCGTACGGTGTAAACACGGCTGTTAAGCGGCGTATTGTCGGCAACCAGCGTCGACTGTACAGCAGCAATTTCGCCTGAAGCGAGAGATTCACGCAGTTGATCTGCATGCTTCTTTGGCACCATCACGTACTGCGGCCCACTTGCGCCCAGCGTGGAGCCTTTCACGCCAGCGTTGAATGTCTTCAGCTTGCTGACGGAAATCCCCGCCATATCTGCAACCTTCGCCATTTCAACCGGGCTACTCAGGTGCACACGCGCCAGAGCACGGCTTTCATCGGTCGTTGGCAGACGTACGCCATAACGCTTGCTGTTTTTGAGAATATCACTCAATGCCAGCATTTTAGGCACGTACTGCTTCGTTTCCTGCGGCAACGGTAACGACCAGAAGTCCGTGGATTTCCCACGCGCTTTGTTCGTTTTAATTGCCTTCATGACCCGACCTTCGCCGCTGTTATAAGCCGCTACGGTCAGAAGCCAGTCGCCGTCAAACATTTTGTTCAGACGCTGCATCATATTCAGCGCGGCAGTTGTTGAAGCAACAACATCGCGACGCGCGTCATAATTGCGGGTCTGTTTCAAACCATAATTGCGCCCCGTGCTCGGAATGATCTGCCAGATGCCTGCGGCATTGGCGCCAGACGTTGCGTGAGGATCAAAAGCGCTCTCCACTATGGGTAGTAGTACCAGTTCCATAGGCATGTTACGTTTTTTAACTTGCCCTGCTATCCAGTACATATACGGCTCTGCCCGTAAAGTTACATCGTGGAGATAGCTCTTATTGCGTAAATATTTCTGTTTCTGTTCGCGAATCCGGTCATTTTCCGGAATTCCCATCTTTAGCTCGTCGCCAATGAAAGCCCACAAGTCACCATCTGGCGCGATAGACGTCCCATCGTCCATCCATCGTGCCTGACTTGTAAACTTTGCTGCTTCCCCTTGACCAGCTGCAGAAAGGCTCTGTGCGTGCTGTTGAACGTTGCCGGTACTCTGGCAACCCACGAGCAGGACAGAGGCGAGTAATATCGCTTTTGCCTTCATGTGTGTGTCAATAGTTGCTTAAAAGACGACCGATCATAACGGCGAACGGAGCCGATGACAAGAAAGTTTTATCAGAACCTATCTTTCTTTGACCTTAACCATGCAAAACGCTCTTCAGGTTGTTGCAATAATGTTTCTTCATTAATTACATTAATTAAATCAATATCTTCCGTTCTTAAAAAAACATTAATTTGCCGCTCATTTTTCAGAATTACGGGTAGTGTTATTTGATTTTTTGCCCGTAACTCCTTAACTTTACGATAATAATCATTTATGGACAAATCGTGCGGAAGAATACTCAAAGCAAACTTCATATTTGATAACGTATATTCATGAGCACAACATACCAATGTATCGTCAGGTAACGCACTTAACTTATTAAGTGATTGATACATTTGTGATGCTGTCCCTTCAAACAACCTACCACACCCACCAGAAAACAGCGTGTCGCCGCAAAATAGATAAGGTTTACTGAAGTAACAGATATGTCCTAAAGTGTGACCCGGTGTGGCAATTACACTAAATTCATGCCCCAAAACGAAGGCAGTTTCGCCATCTTTGACTACCTGTGTTGTTCCCTTATCTTGTGTCTCTTGTGGACCATACACCACAATTTGCGGAAACTTTTCCACCAGTTCTTTTACGCCGCCAACGTGATCGTGATGATGGTGGGTGAGAAATATGGCCTCCGGTTGCCAGTTATTGGCGGCAATGGCGTTTAATACTGGCTCTGCGTCTCCGGGATCGACAATCAGGCAGCGACCTGCTTCATCATTCAAAACCCAGATGTAATTGTCATCAAAGGCGGGAATACTGTTAAGATTCATAGATTACCTCTTAGTGTGAAACGGAAGGTTGTGATGAAACCGGCAAGAGTCCCTCAAACTGTCGTGGCTCCTGATCGCTGGGGCGATTTGCCCTGGGGAGAGCTTTATCGCAAGGCGCTGGAGCGCCAGCTCAACCCGTGGTTCACTAAAATGTATGGTTTTCATCTGCTTAAGATTGGCAATTTAAGCGCAGAAATCAATTGCGAAGCGTGCGCGGTTTCTCATCAAGTGAATGTTTCTGCGCAAGGAATGCCCGTCCAGGAGCAGGCGGATCCACTTCATCTTCCTTTTGCCGATAAATCCGTTGATGTTTGTCTACTGGCACATACATTGCCGTGGTGCACCGATCCGCATCGTTTATTGCGTGAAACCGATCGGGTATTGATTGATGATGGCTGGCTGGTGATTAGTGGCTTCAATCCCATTAGTTTAATGGGATTACGCAAACTTGTGCCGGTATTGCGAAAAACCTCGCCCTATAACAGCCGGATGTTTACTCTGATGCGGCAACTGGACTGGCTCTCTTTGTTGAATTTTGAAGTGCTGCACGCCAGCCGTTTCCACGTTCTCCCGTGGAACAAACACGGTGGAAAACTATTGAATGCACATATTCCTGCGCTTGGTTGCTTACAACTTATTGTTGCCCGGAAACGGACTATTCCTTTAACGCTAAATCCGATGAAACAGAGTAAAAACAAGCCACGAATTCGCCAGGCGGTTGGAGCCACCCGGCAATATCGTAAACCACAGGCTTAAACTTCGACTTGATAGCCTGTATCTTCCAGTGTGGGATTCATTGCCGCAGCACGGGCCAGTTCATCACAGCGTTCGTTTTCCGGGTGTCCGGCATGGCCTTTAACCCATTCCCATTTGATTTGATGCTGCCCCAATGCAGCATCAAGACGTTGCCAGAGATCGACATTTTTTACTGGTTTTTTGTCTGCTGTTTTCCAGCCACGTTTTTTCCAGTTATGGATCCACTGGGTGATACCTTGGCGGACATACTGGCTGTCGGTACTCAAAATGACTTCGCAATGTTCTTTTAACGCCTCCAGCGCGACAATAGCGGCCATCAACTCCATACGGTTGTTGGTGGTGCGGGTGTAGCCTGCGCTAAAGGTTTTCTCGCGTCCGCGATAGCGTAAAATAGCGCCGTAACCCCCAGGTCCAGGATTACCTAGACACGAACCATCGGTGAAAATTTCTACCTGTTTAAGCATCTCTGGTAGACTTCCTGTAATTGAATCGAACTGTAAAACGACAAGTCTGACATAAATGACCGCTATGAGCACTGCAATTACACGCCAGATCGTTCTCGATACCGAAACCACCGGTATGAACCAGATTGGTGCGCACTATGAAGGCCACAAGATCATTGAGATTGGTGCCGTTGAAGTGGTGAACCGTCGCCTGACGGGCAATAACTTCCATGTTTATCTCAAACCCGATCGGCTGGTGGATCCGGAAGCCTTTGGCGTACATGGTATTGCCGATGAATTTTTGCTCGATAAGCCCACGTTTGCCGAAGTAGCCGATGAGTTCATGGACTATATCCGCGGCGCGGAGTTGGTGATCCATAACGCAGCGTTCGATATCGGCTTTATGGACTACGAGTTTTCGTTGCTTAAGCGCGATATTCCGAAGACCAATACCTTCTGTAAGGTCACCGATAGCCTTGCGGTGGCGAGGAAAATGTTTCCTGGTAAGCGCAACAGCCTCGATGCGTTATGTGCCCGCTACGAAATAGATAACAGTAAACGAACGCTACACGGGGCATTACTCGATGCACAGATCCTTGCGGAAGTTTATCTGGCGATGACCGGTGGTCAAACGTCGATGGCTTTTGCGATGGAAGGAGAGACACAGCAGCAACAAGGTGAAGCAACAATTCAGCGCATTGTACGTCAGGCAAGTAAGTTACGCGTTGTTTTTGCGACAGATGAAGAGCTTGCAGCTCATGAAGCCCGTCTTGATCTGGTGGAGAAGAAGGGCGGAAGCTGCCTCTGGCGGGCATAAATACCTGTAAAAGGCGCTAAAAATAGCGGCTTGGGCGATTTTTGCAGCAAACGATTCAAAAGATGAGAAAAACCGTTGACGAAGGGTGAGGCAATCCGTAATATTCGCCTCGTTCCCAACGGAACACAACGCGGAGCGGTAGTTCAGTCGGTTAGAATACCTGCCTGTCACGCAGGGGGTCGCGGGTTCGAGTCCCGTCCGTTCCGCCAAATTCACTCATAAAAATGAGTTCAGAGAACCGCAAGATTTTTAATTTTGCGGTTTTTTTTGCATTTAAATCCCGCTATTTCTTCGGTCTATGGTTTTGTTATGCTGTAAATGTGTTAATCACATATGGTAGACCATATCATTAATATTTAATCATACTATCGAATCATTCAATTTAAATATATTTGAATGTTATGATTTTCATTTTTCTATTGATTTAATGAATTTATATATACTGTTATTTTTGTTTGTTCTGATTCAAGTGGAGTATATAATTAAAAATCGTTAGCTAAACATTACCATGATTATGACAGGCGAGGGAGTGTCCAATTATGAATTCAAAAAAGCTTTGTTGCATATGTGTGTTATTCTCGCTGCTTGCAGGATGTGCCTCTGAATCTTCTATTGATGAAAAGAAGAAAAAAGCTCAAGTCACACAAAGTAATATTAATAAAAACACTCCCCAGCAACTGACAGACAAAGATTTATTCGGTAATGAAACCACTCTGGCCGTATCCGAAGAGGATATTCAAGCTGCGCTTGATGGAGATGAGTTCCGCGTTCCCCTTAATTCTCCTGTAATACTTGTTCAATCCGGCAACCGCGCACCGGAAACCATTATGCAGGAGGAGATGCGAAAATATTATACTGTTTCCACATTCTCTGGTATCCCGGACAGGCAAAAGCCTCTGACTTGTAACAAAAACAAAGATAAAAATGAGAACGAGGATGTTGCCAGTGCTGAGAATATGAACTGGATGCAGGCACTGCGTTTTGTGGCTGCAAAAGGGCATCAGAAAGCGATTATTGTTTTCCAGGATACGTTGCAGACAGGAAAATATGACTCTGCGCTGAAATCAACAGTATGGTCCGACTATAAAAATGAAAAACTCACCGACGCTATCTCCCTGCGCTACCTGGTACGTTTCACGCTGGTGGATGTGGCAACAGGTGAGTGGGCTACCTGGTCGCCGGTGAATTATGAATATAAAGTGCTTCCACCATTGCCCGACAAGAATGAAGCCAGTACGACTGATATGACAGAGCAGCAAATCATGCAACTTAAGCAAAAGACCTATAAAGCGATGGTAAAAGATTTGGTTAACCGCTATCAATAATAAATTATATCTGCCGCCAGGAATTTCTGGCGGCAATAATACAAAATTCTTTGCATAAGAAATTTTTCTTGACAAAGACAGTGCAAGAAAGGACATGGAATCCGGAGTTAAAAACTGTTTGTTTTAGAATATTTAATTATTTAACTGCTGAATCTTCCTTGCGAGAAATATATTCATTATTACATTTCATGCCATTTTTAATATAGATTGCTCCTGGGAAAATCTCCGTATTATTACCGCAGGGGTGATAATTAGCATTGACATATCCTGTGACAAAAGGAGCTATTAAAGGTGCTATTACGATAGCTATTAGTAAAAATATAAGAGTTAGCTGTATTGTTATGTCTGTGGCGAAATTGACTACCTTCGTTTTTTTGATTAAGAATGATTTTATTATCGTAAGTAAAATTACATGAATATTTAAAAAGGAAAACGACATGAAACCAAAGCACAGAATCAACATTCTCCAATCATAAAATATTTCCGTGGAGCATTTTATTATTGAATATAGAGGTTTAACTCCGGTAAAAAACAAAGAAGCATTGAATGCAGGGAAAAATAATATGGCCATAAAAAACATCGAAAGAAACTCTTTTAATTTAACATGTAAACGCATGGTTAATCCTCATATCACGGGTGGAGTGTTAAGAACATACATAAATGGAGTCATGTTTTCCCTTTTCCATTTATCAAGTTCCTGTTGCCGTTTTAGTCCATCTCTAATTGCATATTTTAATTTTTCTGATAAATGGCATTGAGCATCGATTTCATTTAAAACAACTGTACACACTATCCCTGTCAGTAAAATTGCTCCTCCGACAAGAATTACTGGAAAGCCAAAGCTAACACAGGCAAAAGAAGCCAGGCTTCCAATAGCGGTTGCAACACCACCGGCTATAACTGCTTTGGCCACATCCATTGAAAAATCGCCAAGAAAATTAACCAGATCTCGCTCTGAACTCATAATAAATTCTATGGTTCTCCAGGCTACTGAAAACCAGATACAGAACTTAACTCCTTTTATTGATTCAGATAAAGCTCCTCGCCAGCCAATAGCGAGTTCCAGAACTTGAGGCGCTCGTGAAGAGAAAATATATTTACCGAGCTTTTCTAAAAGCCAGGGGCTGGATGTTGTGATTTTTATATATTTCTCTCCAAGTATTTCAAAGTAACTTGCTTTTGTATACTTTAAGGCATTAAGGTTAAATATAATTTTCCCATTGTCATCAAACTCAGTCATTAATTTACCCGCGTTAACTAACCAGGCGAGTGTATCTTTTATACCTGAAGGATGTGTAGTGATAAAATGAATGTAATCAAATGATGTTATTGGGCTGAGTATTTTTTTTGCAACATCAAGTGTCAAGAGAATAACATGATGAGTGTTCTGATGCCTTAACTCATCAATGAGTGGGACGTCGTTAAGATAAGGGTGCTGAGGTACTAGCTGGTTTATCGGCTGAGCCCCCCGAAGAATGTCACCCACATAATCAGCCCACTGTGCATTCTGTGTGTTGTTGTTATTCCTTAAACCAGCCATTTTATCTCTCCGCAATAGTAATTTATTATGTTATTACAGTAAGTTACTGTACACGATCCTGCCATTTACTCATTGCATTCGTACCGGCTAACGTATGCTCCCAGGAAATATCTTCATAAATAAAGGCAATTCTCTCCTGTGGTTCCAGTTCTTTTTCCAGGACAGCATGCGGTGTGACAAAATCAATACTTGATATTCGGGCTTTTGACAGATTTATTTTATAATAAGGCTGGTAAATACCCGCTTTACTGGTTCGGTAGAGTATAAATTCACATATTGCCATTTTTTCATTGTCACTAAGTGCTTTTGCCAGCAATGGTGAGGATTTATCAACCGGTTTGGTGATAATTAATTCATGATGATTGACATTTTGACTTCTTGAGATGGAATGCATTAACGCATAAACCATGATCTGATCTTTATGTTCTGGCTGCGCTTTGTTTCCGACAGAATCAAGCGTTGAGCAACCTGCTGAAATCAGCCCTTGTGTCTCTCCACTCAAAGATAAATAACTTATATTTGCCATGATAATCTCCTTTAATTAAATAATTATTTTTCGGCCGTGGTACCGGTTGCCGCCTCTGGCATGACGTTATTCTTCAGCAGCAGCCAGCGGCTTAACACGCCTTCGAGTCGCTCATTAATTTGTTTTTCCAGCGCATCTGTATTCTGCTTCTGCGCACGGGCATCCTGGTACTGCGTCAACAGAGACTCAACGGGGGTTTCCTGCCCCAGTCCCCGCTCCGCCTGCCAGATGACATTTTTGATATAGGAAAGGGTTAGTCCCTCTTTCTCGCGCTGCATCACGAGGTCTGCAAAAGCATGTAAGTCCTGGCGGGTCTGCAACCAGCCACGCAACTGCGGGCTACTCTGTGCGCGGGTTTTGAGTGCCTCATTCCATTGTGTCGAGGCCTGTTGCTGTTGCAGGCTTTCCGGCCAGCGACTGTCGGCAACACGCATCATCTGCATCCCGGTTTCCAGCGGCTGTACCGGGGAGGTATCAAGAAGTTGTTGCAGCCTGCGCTCATAGTTTTCGAGTTCAGGTGAGGCCATCCACACCGTTGCTGCGCCCTGAGCGGTGTCGTTAACCTGTAACAGTTGCTGCTGCACCGGATAGACCTGCCACCACCACAATGCTGAGGCGACAGCCACTGAACAGGCGATCCCTGCGATAAACCCTCTTACCGTACTGCCTTGCTTTATCACACTGGCCTGTGGGGGATTCTCTGTCAGACTGCGCACTTCCACTTTCATCTCAGGCAGGCCGGGCAGGGGAGGCACTACCGCTTCTGGTGTGGAAGATGCCTGTGTTTCCGGGGCATAAATCAGCGTTCTGACCGTGGTCTGTGCGGCGTTCTCAGTGTTACTCTTCAGCTGGGGTTCAAGCCGTTTACGCGTGTTCTGCATAAAATAGAGCAGATTCTCCACGCGCGGAACGCGCTTCAGTTCCACCTGCTGGAGCTTATCGCAGATAAGCTGCAATGCCCGCTCTGTGCGGTAGATCAGTGGTAGGTCGGATTCCGCAAAGGAGATTTGCTGACGCAGAATATTGCCGGTTCGGGAGTTAAACCAGTCCAGCATTTCAGTACGCGCCGGGCCGCCCTGCGGCCAGAACTTATCCCAGTCGTGGCTTACCATTGCCGCCAGCAGTTCCGCACCTTCGCAGAATCCCGCCAGTCCCTGTGTCCGTGTCCGGGCAAGCGTATAGTAGGTGGCGGTGTGTAAATCCACACCGTTGGCTTTAAAAATCGCCAGCGCCAGCGACTCCACCAGTTTCCAGTTCAGCTCAGGCTGTGACGGGTGGCTGGCTTTGTTTATTTCCTCGCGGATGGCGCTGAATTCCGGCAGCCCGCGCGGGTCACTGCCGGTAACGATAGTTTGTGTCAGTACGTTACTATTCATCCCTGCCTCCTCAGTACAGTGTGTCTGACAGACCAAACTGGCTGAACAACCCACCGCTGAACGGGTTATCTTCCGTGTCGGTATGCACACGGTAGGTCATCGCGCCACCGTCCACGCTAAAGCGCACGGTAAAGTTGCCATCCTGTACTCCGGTCAGTTGTCCGGCCCCGAACAGGCGGAACTGCGCCCACGGCCCGCTGAAGCTGATACTGCGCGGCGCGTTGCCGCTGGTGCCGATGAGCGTCAGCTTACTTTCGTTGCCTTCGCGCATGTTGTTAGGCCAGACCAGATGGGCGGTATAGTTACGGCCCTGGCTGTAATCGACTAACTGACCGTCAAGGTTCAGTACACTGCGGCGTTTATTGCCTGAAAGCGATACCGTTTCCACGGCAAAGGATGTTCCCAGACCGTTCTGTTTGCTGAAGAAGATGTCACGGATTTTCTGCGCAGTTTCCAGTTGCGCAATAATATCTTCGCGAATAATGACGTTGTTATCGCCATCCTCCAGACTCAGGTCATTATCGATAAACAGCTTCAGGTTCTGCTGGTAGAAGGTATCCAGTATGCCATCCGGTTTAAAGAAGCGTTCGAAGGCATCCAGTGAGGCATCCTGTGCAGAACGCGGATTAAACGGATAGTTATTTGCCAGTTGCTCGTTAAACGGTTTCACCACGCTGTCGCGCCAGTCCACTTCCATATAATGAACAGCCTCCACCATCACCACATGCCAGGCCTGGTCAGCCAGCCTGCCAACCCAGCGGTTGAGCGGAGCAGGCAGCGTTTTTGCCATCTGGCGGGTGGCGAATATCGGATCGCTGCTGTTCTGATCAAGCCGTAACTGCACGGCTTTCAGCGCCGATTTCCCTGGTACAGGCGCGTTCTGGATTGCCAGCAGGTAGCGGTGCAACTCGGTGAGTTGCTGATACACGGCCTGCATCGTGCTTTCTTTGTCTTTCTGTACTGCCAGGGTACTGTTTTCCGGGGCGAATTCATGCCCGAGGCGGGTGAGTAACTGGTAATCCGGCTCTGCCAGGGCTTCCTCCCGTTCTTTGGCAGAGAGTTTTTCAGAAAAGACGCCTGGCTGTGTGTTGTCACGCAGCACGGTCAGCGCCCGCTGCAAAGGCTGGTCGCCGCTGATAACCTGCTCCAGCGCCCCGGTCAGTTGTCCGATGGACTCAAAATTGCGGATATTCAGATTGTCCATCCCGGCCCGCTAGGTGGCGGTGTAGTCGCTGATATACTGCTCGGTCAACTGGCGCTGGATTTCCGCGCGGTCGGCGTCACTGTATTTCACGCTGCGGGTAAGGTTAAGTACCCAGGAATCCATCGCCGTCAGTTCAACCAGTTCATCGCGCTGTTTTACAAAATAGCTTTGCAGGCCGTAACGGGTAAGAAACTGTGGAACAACCAGTTTGTTGTCATCGGCAGATGTAAACACCTGGTCAAAGGTTGGCCCTACCTGGTCACGCAGATTGAGGTCGGCAGGAAGAACGCCCAGCGCCCGCGTTTTCAGGCTCTGGTAAACCCGCTGGTAGACAGGCAGTTTGCTCAGTTCTTTCTGTGCTGATACCACGGGCTTGTCATATGGCGTCCAACGGCTGATAGCGTCACCGTCGCCCGCCTGACGCTCTGCATGCCAGTCAGTATGAGCCAGCGCGTAGTCAAGATGGGACATCAGTTGTGCCTGGATATCGCGCTGGCCGTGGAATTTTTCGCTCCAGCGTTTTGCCATATACTGCTTCACCACCTCATTGTTACGTCCGCTTTTGTCCTCCAGCATTCGCATTACGCGCAGCACCGCGAGTTTTTCTTCACTCTCCGGCGGCGCGGCGTTCATCGCTTTGACCAGCCCGTTAAACAGCGAGGGCAGGTAACGTTGCTCCAGCAGTTGCAGATAGGTCTGTTCCACATAAGGCCCGATACGTCGTCCCTGGTACAGTCCCATATCGGCCAGACGGCTGCGGTCGCCCCAGTCGCCATAGGCCAGTGTGGCATCGCGTACCGGGTTCAGGAGCGGCAGTTGCAGGTTGCCAAAGTCATCTTCCCCCTGCGGAGGCGGCACGTCCATAAAGGCTTTGGCCTGCTTAAGCACGGTGATGCCGGACTGATAGTTACCGTTGTAATAGTGATGCCAGCCGGTGATGAGCAGCAGTGCTGCCACGCCGCCTGTGGCAGAGAAAACCGTCAGGCGGCGACGGGAACGTATCAGCCAGGCGCGGCTCTCTGTTGCCAGATTAGGCTCTGCGAGTAATGCCTGCGGGAACAGGCTGCGGGTGAAATAAGGCGCGGTGTCCACCAGGGGCCAGGACGCCAGTGGGTTATTGCCCAGCCGGTACTGGCGGGCGGCAGACTGGGTGAATATATCATCCATCTGTCCACGCTGAAGCGAAGAGGTGAGATAGACACCACGCAGCATCACGTTCATATTTTCGCCATCAAGCAGACCCTCAAGCAGTGACACCAGCGGTTCACGGCTTCCCTGCATCTGGCGGGAAAAACTGAATAAAGACGTGCGGGTGTGAGTCTGAGCGACCATCAGATCCGGCAACGCCAGATTCATTCGATCCACCCATGTCTGCCAGAAAGCATTCAACTCTGTTCGCCAGTCATCATTTTCATGGGCACGGCGGGTGAACGTGACGCCCAGAATCGCATCGCGATCCTGTCTGTTCAGGGACTGAAACAGGGCGGCAAAACCCTGCAATAAATCAAGCCGGGTAAGTACCACGTAAACCGGTAACTGGCAGTGAAGATGCTGGCGTATATCCTGCAAGCGGCTGCGCAGCGTCTGTAACAGATGCTCGCGGCGGCGTTTGTCTGCGGTAAGCAGATCGGGTAAATCGAGTGTCAGAATAATCCCATTCAGCGACTGGCGCGCGCGCTTTTCTTTCAGCCAGCCGAGGGCATGTTCCCACAGACGGCGATGCAGGATATCCGCATCAGCGGGAGCGCAGAGTGTGCCGTCGATATCAAAGATCACCGCCTGTTTACCGACATGGGGCGTGAGGTACAGGCGTTGTTCTGCGCCGCGTGCGCCCTCCGGGGCATAAATAATGTCGGACGGAAACCCCTCGCGCAGCAGTGTCGTTTTGCCACTGCCCGCCGGGCCGATGACCATATACCACGGCAACTGCCACAGGAAACGGCGGTTGTCGAGATGGCGTTGCAGGCGCAGCAGCCAGCGGTCAAGATAACGCTGCTGGGCGTTCAGTTCCACGCTGAGCGGATCAACGGCTTCCTCGCGCTGTTGCTTTTGCATTTTTTCAAGCTGTTGCAGGCGCTTCATCACCCGGACGGTAAGCCACATCAGGGCAATAATCCCCCACGCCGCCGTTGCCAGCCAGCGGTTCGCCAGTGGTTTGAGCCACTGTTCTTCATACAGCGTCCACGTCGGGCCTTTCCACCAGATCCACACCAGCAGAAAAATCCACGCCAGTATCAGCAGCCAGAAAGCAGAGACTTTAAACCGGGGCATCGCCGGTCGCAGGGCTGATTTGAGTCCGCTGAGTAGTCGGGGTGTTGGTAATCTGAACACAAAAACTCCTGTTCTCTTTTATTGTTCTGCCGTGAATTTTTGTTCTAGCTGCTCAAGCAGGGACGGCTCCCAGTCTGCCACCATCATCTGCAATCCCATCCTGAACAACATCCGGTACTGCTGCTGCGCAAGCTGTACCAGCCCCGCCTCTTCCGTCAACTGTGCGGCAAGGTACTGGCGGTGAAACTGATCGCGGGGATCGCCTTCGGGTAGCATGTCCAGATATCGCAGCGCCGCCTCCAGACCCTGCTCAGCAAAACAGGCTCTGGCTGCCTTCGATTCCTCACCGATTTGCGCAACCGGTGCAACTTTGGCGTCGGGCGAAGCTGCCAGCCATTGTTTCGTCTGCTCACTGATAAACGGTGTGTGGTCATTAAACAGCAGCCCGGTAAGCTGGGGCAGACGCTCAAGGAAGCGGATGACCTCATCGCGGATGGCGTCTGCCACCTGTTTGTAACCCAGACGCAGCGCCGTCTGTGCAGAAAGGCAGTGACCATCCAGCCAGTAAGGAGCCAGCAGTACGCTTTTCTCCACCTGCTGCCACAGCGCCATATCGGCACTACCGAGCTGAGCATGGTAATCTGCCACCATATCGGCGGAGACCGCAGCCAGTGGAGTACGGCCATCGCTTTCCGCCTGGGGCGTACTGGTGATGTTCTGCCAAAGCGCATGGCGGCGCAGACGGTAGCCCTGCGGTGAATCCGGCTGGCGTTCACATAAAATGGCCGCCACTTTTAACAGCGTGTCGCGCCAGGCTTTGTCGTCGTGACTGTCGATGACGATTTGGGGAGCCGGAGCACTGGGTTGCGTCACGCCGCTTTCAGACGTGGCGGTGGTCTGTGGTGAACTACCGGAGGCCGCCGGAGTGGGGACAGGAGCCGGTGCCGCACGATTAAACGCACGCTGGTACAGGGCAAAAAGATCATCAGTAGCCTGTGCCAGTTCCGGGGCGTTATGTGACTGCCAGCATTGCGCCAGTTTTGCCAGTTCCCCTGACAGCGCATCGCGCTGCGCTGTGGCGGCGTTCTGTGAAAAAACTTCAATACCTGTTTCAAAGCGTTTAATGACCTGGCTGGCAAAGCGTTTTTTATGCGCCATATTCTGCGGCGCAGCCACCGCCCAGTAATGCTCCACATACAGCGCCAGCAGGCGCAATGCGAGATGAGGATCACCGGCGTGTTGCAGGGTTCTCAGCAGATGCGCCAGCAGACGAAAATCCTTACTCTCCGAAGCCAGAATGACCAGCCCACGGCGCTGGAGTTCCGGGATATCCAGTTGACTGTGGGCCAGCGATCCCAGCTTGACGATTTCGCCGTCGATATACTCCCAGTTCGGGTTGTCATCTTTCAGCGCCGATGCCAGTTTCTCTTCCGGCAGGTTTTCCAGCAGGTGCGATATCCAGACATTCGGATCGCGTAAGTCCATTGCCATATTTTTATTCTCCCGCCCAGTGGCAGGCATCGCGCAGGGGAGCAATCGCCCTTGCCAGCCCGTCAATGTTAAAGGTCAGCTTTCCGGCGGCATTGTCTGCGCCGGTATCCACCGTCAGCGTTTTTGCGCCGAACAGTTGCTTAATTTCATCAATCCCGGATAACCCCCGGCTGGACTCCAGCAGGGTGCCGTTCTCGCGCACAAACCAGTGGCTGCGCAATGCCCGGTTGTCGGCATTCAGAGTGACGGCGATATCATGGACATCCAGAGGGTGCATCAGCGCCACCTGCATCCGGGTGATATTGTCCACGCAACTGAACATCAGCACCGGGCGTGGCGGAACATGACCGATAGCCGGGGTGGTTATCACCACCGTCGGGCGCTCCCCCGGCACCTGCGTCACCAGCAGTTCTGTGGTGTTGCCCTCGCGGCGTTTTTCCTGCTCTGTGGCGCGGGTCCAGGCCTCGCCCACAAAACCGGCTTTGACCAGCGCCCCGTCAAACCCTGACGGGGACAGCGGTGCCAGCAGGCGGTCATAGCAGTCAAGCCGCTCCAGCGCCGCGGACTCCCGCCGACAGGACTGCATGGCCTGTAACGTGGCTGTCGCATCCGGCGGGGTCGTGGTGGCGACGGCGACCGCCACACCGGCCATTGACGATGCTTCTGCGGGCGCGGCAGTGGCGGGTAAGCCCGTCATCAGGCCCGCGATAAACCATCCTGTCTGCCGGAAAACGCGCAACCTGCTCATAAAACCGGTTCATCCTCTGTGACGGACTCGTCGTCCAGAGCGTCTTCCACATCTGCCGTAAATGCGCCGTCCACTGCCGACAACCGAATCCGGGCAATCGCCGTGTTAGCCGCCATTTTCTGCAACAGCAGCAGCGAGAGCGGCGGTAGCATATTGCCGTCGATGACCGATTCCAGCATCCTCGCGCCGTTTTCCGCGCGGGTGACGCGGCTCATGATTTCGTCCGTCACTTCCGGTTCAATGACCACTTCTGCACCAAAGCGGCTGCGCAGCACGTTATCCAGGCGGGCCAGTTTCCCGGCAATGATGGTGGCGAGCGTCTCTTTCGACAGCGGCAGGTACGGCACCACTTCCATACGCGCCAGCAGGGCAGGTTTAAAGAAGTCTGCCAGCACCGGATACAGGGCTTCCTGCATGGTTTCCGGGTCATCGGCGTGTTCGACAATCACCTGGTAGCCAAGGTTGGAGGTGAGGAAGAATACGATGTTTTTACAGTCAATCAGGCGGCCTTCGCCGTCTGCCATCTCGCCCTTGTCAAACGCCTGGTAGAACAGGTTGAGCACATCCGGGTGCGCTTTTTCCACTTCATCGAGCAGCACCACCGAGTAGGGTTTCTGGCGAATCGCTTCGGTCAGTACGCCGCCTTCACCGTAGCCAACGTAGCCCGGAGGCGAACCAATCAGCCGCGAGACGGTGTGTTTCTCCTGGAATTCGGACATATTGATGGTGGTCAGGTACTGGCGACCGCCGTAGAGCAGCTCTGCCAGTTGCAGGACGGTTTCGGTTTTACCCACACCGCTGGGGCCAGCCAGCAGGAACGCACCGAGCGGGCGTCCCGGACGACGCAGGTCGGCGCGTGCGGTCAGTAGATGCTTATGCAGGCTGGCAATCGCCAGGTCCTGGCCTTTGATGGTGTCACCCAGCCATTTCGTCAGGTCGGTGATGACCGACATTTCATTCTGCGACAGGCGGTTGAGCGGCACGCCGGTCCATTCGGCAATCACCGCCGCAATCTGTTTTTTATCGACGTGCGGGGAGACCAGCAACCGGTCGTTATGCAGGGCGTCCAGTTCGGCAGTGAGCTGGGCCAGCCGCTGTACCGGGGAAACTGTTTCAGCGGTCTCTTCCGGTTGTTCTCTGTCGGCCTCATCAGCCGGTACGGCACCGGTATTATCCTGTTCTGACTCTGACTCTGACTCTGGCTGCGTATCCTCCACGGTATCTGCGTCCGGCAACGGCGCCGCATCGTCCTCTGCCACGCCCAGTAACTGCTGGCGCAGCGCAATAATCTCCCGGACCAGCGTCTGCTGCTGGTGCCAGGCCGCTTCCAGTTCATCCAGCGCCGTCAGCGTTTCATCATACTGCACCAGCACCTCGGTCATCCGTGATGTGTCGGTACGCAGTCCGATGCGAAGCTCGCGCTCAAGCTGGCGAATTTCCGCCTCCTGCTGGTGGCTCAGAGTGGTCAGCGCCGAGATTTGCTTCGGCGGCGACGACAGGTTGATGGCCACACGGGCGCAGGCGGTATCCAGCACATCAATCGCTTTGTCCGGTAACTGACGCCCGGAGAGATAACGCTCGCTTAATGTCGCAGCGGCCTGCAAGGCGTCATCATCAATCAGCACGCCGTGAGACTGTTCATAGACCGCCGACAGACCGCGCAGAATAATGGTGGCTTCGGCAGCGTTGGGTTCGCTGACCTTCACCAACTGGAAGCGGCGCGACAGGGCGGCATCTTTTTCGAAGTATTTTTTGTACTCGCTCCAGGTGGTGGCGGCGATGGTTTTCAGCTCGCCGCGCGCCAGCGCCGGTTTGAGCAGGTTGGAGATATCCAGCCCGCCCTGCTGGTTGCCCGCGCCAATCAGGGTATGTGCTTCGTCGATAAACAGAATGACCGGCACCGGGGAGGAAATGACCTCCGCCATCAGCCCTTTGAAACGTTTTTCGAATTCACCCTTCACCGACGCTCCGGCCTGCAATGCGCCCAAGTCAAGGGTCATGATATCGGTGTTTTTCAGCTTGTCCGGCACCTGGCCTGCCACGATGCGCAGCGCCAGCCCTTCGATTAAGGCGCTTTTACCCACGCCTGCTTCGCCCACCACCACCGGGTTGTTCTTGCGGCGGCGGCAGAGAATGTCGATCATCAGGTCGATTTCGTGGTCGCGGCACAGTACCGGGTCAAGCCTGCCGTTACGGGCCTCTGCGGTCATGTTTTTGGCGTAGCGGGCAAGCAGGGTGTCAGCAGCGTCCGTCAGTGTGCCTGCGCCTTTACCGTCTGCATCCGGCACGACTGATTCCGCCGACTCCTGTGTCCACTGCACAAAGTCCTGTTGCAGACGGTCACGGTTAATGCCGGTCAACAGCCGGGCGGCAGCAGGCGGTATATAACGCAGCGGCGAATGCAGCAGGGCCAGCAGCAACACGCCGCCGCGCAGTTCGCTGTGCTGCATCTCAGCCGACGCCAGCAGCCAGCCCTCTTTAAGCCACTCAACCAGCATCGGGGAAAACGCCGGGTAGCTGTCCGCAGAACGGGCGGTTGTGTAGTTCTCTACCGTCAGCGCCTGGCGCAACTCTTCCATGCCAATATCGCCCTGGCGGGTAATAACCCGCAGGTCACTGCGTGGCATGGCGAGCATCTGAATGAGCACATGGCTGACGGTAATTTCCGCTGCCTGCTGACTCATACATTCAGAGGCGGCCATCTCCAGCGCCTGGCGGGAGAACAGGTTCAGCCGTTTTACCAGCGTGGGAAGATCAATCTGGATCATAAACGTCCTTATCGAAGTAATTTGTTTAGCTGGTGCAGGATGTCCTGCGTCTGGCTGTCCAGCCGCAACAGATAGAACAGGTAAAACAACGCCAGCACGACAACGCCACCACAAAAAATATGTTTAACAGTCAGGCGACTGATGAGCTGATAACGCCCGCCCTGGGTTTTTTTGTCCTGGTGTAACAGCGGGAAAGGGGCATCGCCGCGCAGTTTATGCAGAACGTGGTACAGACGGCGGTAGATCTGCTCAAATTCCCCCTGATCCTGTGCTGCCACTTTGTAGCGCCCGCGAAATCCCAGAGAAAAACAGATCCAGAGAAATTCCAGCAGATCCTGGTAACGTTTGGGTTCACGGATCAGGCGCTCCAGCAGGATGAAAACTTTCTCGCCACCCCAGGCTTCGTTGTGGAAATGGACCAGCAATGACTGCTTGATCCACTCGTTCTTGTTTGACCAGCCGTTACCGAGCGCCGCTTCATCAATAAACGTGCAGAGGATGTAGCGAAACGAGATAATCACGCCCGGTTCGTAGCCCTGCTCCTGAAGCAGTTGCTCCACGGCCTGAACATCTGTCACCACCTGAGCAAAAAGATGCTCCGGCATCGTCTGGCTGTTCATGGTTGAAAGGCGCATTACCATACCGAGTAGCGGCGTGGCCGCGTCGATCATCGGATTCAGGCTGTTGCCACGAAGCGCGAGATGGTAGTTGCGCTGGCTTTTTTCGTCGTGTCCGGTAAATGGTGGCAGAGACAGTGACCCCTCATCCATCGTCTTACCCTCTTATCGCCCACAGTTGCATGTTCAGATCCGGGAAACTGCCGGAAACATGCAGTGCAACGGCCCCGGCGGCAGCCATTTCTGTCCAGGCCTGGCCACTCTTGTCGAGTTCGAAATAGCTGAACCCGGAATGATAAGGAAGCTGGCGGGGAGCCACCATAAGGGCACGCAATGGAATACCGGGGATCTGCACACTGACCATATTGCGGATTTTTTCCGGCGAGGAAATTTTCGACTGCTGGATAAACTGACGCTGGATCTGATCGACCGGCACGTTTGCCGCCACGGCCAGCACAAAGGTGGCAGATTGCAGCAGTTCTGTGTCATGGATATCGGCCTGCCAGATACCGTCACGCAGATGCAGCGGCAGATTGACCGCTCTTGGCGACAGTACGGTATGTAGCGCCCGTTTGACTTCCGGTAACAGTGTTTTAAATGTTTTGGTCAGATCATGATGATCATACACATCAAGCGGGCAGGGCAGGCGCGACGGCTCGGTAAAGGTCATCAGTTCACCCAGCAACCCAGCAAGATCAAGGTAGAAATCTTCCGGGTGGAGCTGGGATCGGCGGGCGCGATGGGTAAACCGGGTCTGGTTACGGTTAAGTAACTGCAACATCATAAATTCCGCCACATCCGCGATGCCGCTCTGCGCCGGAGAGCCAATACGGTTTGCCAGATCGCTTGCCCGTCCGCCAATGGCCCCCTGTACCTCTTTGAGATAAACACGCAGTTTCTTACTGACCTGAATATTCTGGCAGGAGGGGATAAAATCGTCATCCAACGTCAGGGAGCCATCGGCATGGCGATCGCTGATACGGCAAAGCGGGAGCGTAATATAGGCGCTCATATCTTCTGCACCGCTCATAATGCGCGGCGTCAGTTGACCCAGCGTCAATGTTCGCGCGTCACCTTCTTCTGAATGCAAATCCCGGACATCGGCATAATTCAGCCGGTAACGCCCGATTCGCCGTCCGTCGCTGATTTCATTTCTCACATCACTGGCGACCGGCAGAGCGAGGTAGATATTGCGGCTTCTTTCGTCCGGAAAATTTTGCGGGTGCAGCGGATCGGGCAGTGCGTCCTGGTCGGGGATAGAAAAGACGGTGCCGTCGGGCAGTGTGCCTGACGCGCTGTCAATCATGATCTTACCCTGCGCCAGCAGTTCATTGTTGAGGGTGAGTTCGGTAAATCCCCAGGATAAATCATTCATGGCCCGGAAACGCTGGTTATCCAGGTAGTCGTTGTAACGCTGCTGTTGCTGGAAATGGTGTGGGCGCATCAGCATCCCTTCCTGCCACATCACCTTGTTGCGGGTGGTTGCCATAATTATTCATCCTCTTTTTTCATTTCGATGCTGCTTTGACGTACATGCACCAGCAGGCGGTAATGGTGGCCGGTTCCTTCCACCGTCTCGATTTGTTTCCATTCAGTGGCCTGGTCATCGGAGAAATAGGCCACGACACCAATAAACTGCGTTTTCTCATCCAGCTTTACCGGCGGCAGGGTTTTGATGGTGTCCGGCAACAGGTTGAAATCCTGGTGGTCGATATAGTTTTTACCCAGCACATCCGGTAGCGGCGTACTGGCTATCTGGTCATAGTCGGCTGCCAGCAATTTTGAGTCGTCAGTCAGGTACACCAGTTGCACATCCACGGCGGCTGATTCACCTTCCGCATTGGTATTGGTGTCCGGTTCGGTCAGCAGGGTGACGGTTATTTCCGAAGGTTGCTCCTTCAGGCTCCCGACCTGGATATCCGGGTTTTTGATCACCTCACTGATTTTTTTCGCCGTTTCGCAGCCGGTTAATATGACGCACATCAGCACGCAGGCCAGAAACGCCTTCCTGTTCATGCTTCCGGCTCCCGCTGTTTTTCACGAAGCACCCGGTCATAGACCTGGGCGTAGACCTCGTTAAACAGCATCTCAAACCCCTGCTGGCGATCGGAGGCCAGTTCTTCGTAATAATGGCTGTACATTTGCCATGCTCCGGCATCATCCAGCGGCTGGCGCAGTTCATGGCTGCGGCGGTACTGCACAAAGCGGCGCAGCAGATTTTGTGGTGAGAAAGCATCCAGCAGGACACGAAGCGACTCCACAATCGCTGCCCGGTTAGCTTCTTCGTGGTGGCGGACATTGCGCAGGCTTTCACTGACGGCGGCGGGAGCCGCCAGATGTACCGGGCTTTTACCTTCGGCAAACATTACGTCGAGCGCGGTGGCGTAATCCATGTTCAGGCGCAGCGGGTTATCTTCCAGCGGGCGCAAATGTTTGTCTGAGAGGCTGTTACGCTGCTGCTGCAAATCGAGCAGACCTTTTATTGCGGCCTGTAACGTTCGTCCGGCCTCCTCCAGAAAATCATCCGCATCGTCGGAATTGCTCATGGTAAGCGAGCCGCCAAGACCGCGCAGTAAGGGGGTGACCGCAAGGTGGCGTTGCGCCATTTCTGCCGCAGAGACGTCGTCATTACGATCGCCGGGGCTGGCATAAATGGGCGGCAGATCCATAAACGGAGTATTGATCCCCCCATTACTTGCCGGATCGGACAGCGGTGCCGATGGCCGGACAGCCGCAATGCCTGAAAGCGGATCGCCCGTGGTAATCAGGCTTTCGGACTGAAGTGCCTGGAGTGGATCGGCAGAAAAACCGTTTACCACGGTGTCTGCAAGCTGGTGCCGGTGAGTCATTCCCGGATAGTGTGGCGTACCCTCCGTTGATAGCAGGGTATCCGTGAGCATATCGCGATTGGTAACGATGGTTTCGGGAGTGGCCATTTCCTCATCGTAATGGGGAATATCTCCCCGGTTCAGATGAACCCTCACCATCAGCCGTCCGATCTGGATCTCATCGCCCTGGCGCAATTGTATTAGGTCTGATGTTGCTGTGACTTTTGCCTGATTCAGCCACAGTTGTGCCGTCTGCGGGCGCAGACAAAATGTGCCATCGTGCAGGATAACGGTAAAAGCCTGGGCCGGAATGCTCTGCTGACGATCCTGTACCGACCAGTGGCATTCGGGGCCATGGCCGACATTTCCCTGCTGTGTGAACAGACAGCGCGCCGCCCGTCCGCTTTCCAGCTCACTGCCGTTAATGACCTGCAATGAAAGCGTCTGTAGTTTCTCTTCCGGCATATTCTGCTCCGTGATTATCATAATTTACGACCGTACCCTGATGGTGACTGAGGGTCGTTCTTCCGGTGTGCCGAGGAAGCTGGTCCAGCCCAGCAGCGCACTTTTGTTATCGCCCAGGCGCATTGCGCCCACCTGCTCCGGCGCCAGCCCCAGATGTAAGTCCCAGGCAAGCTGATCGCGCAGGATGAAGGACACGAACATCGTCAGTGGCAGGAAGTTTTCGCCGGACGGCAGAAAAGAGAGGAACTGTTTTCGGGTCAGGCTGGTAATACTGAGCTGGAATTTTCCGCTGAGATCGGGCACTCGTGTACCCAGAACAAAGTTGCCCAGTACCGATCTTCCCGCCAGTTTTTCGCCATTTTTAAGAGAATAGCTCCCCAGACTATTTTGCTGATCCGGTTCAATATCCACCTTGCGACGTTGCCAGTTTTGCAGCGTCACTTCTGACAAATCAAAGCAGTGGGACACCAGGCCACAGATTATTTCCGGGGATCGTCCCGGATTTGCCAGGATCCCGGAATACGCCAGCATTTTGCTGTGATTAATCGCCAGCTTATCGCGAAGCTGGCGGTGGCCCAGCCCGACAAGGGAGTACATGCGCTGCGAGAACGCATCCACACCGCCGTTACGAAAACTGATGTGATAGCGGTACTTACGCCAGATATGCCAGACAAACTGGGTCAGGCGGTGGCTGAACATATCCAGAAAATCACCTACCGGACTTTGTTCATGTACCGCTTTCCAGGCCAGGTGATCGAGGTAATAACCGGGGAGAGGCGACTGGCTCCCCTGTAACCCCATAAAGGTGGTGGTCATCCTGAATGCCCCTGACGTATCCCGTTTCAGCGCACTGATATCACTGCACGGGAAGGCAAGGCTGGCATCGGCGCTGAAACGCAGGGTTTCCTGTGCCGGATCGTCACGCAGGGATAATTCTGGCGTCCCCTTTTCACCCTTTGCCAGGCGGTGCAACAGCTCCGCCATCGCAAAAAAATTGTAAGAGCAGGCATTATGGAAAACCTGTGCCAGCGGATCATTCTGCTCTTTATCTGCCGGGGGATTTCCCGGACTCAGATAAGAGGATGCTGCCCGATTCTTTCCGTCCATTTCCATGTCTCCTGGCTTTCTGTGTTCACAACGGTCAGCATGTGGAATGAGTTAACGCTGGCGTACAGCGACAGAAAATGCGAAAGCACCGTACCGAGCAGATACATTTCCCCTTCACAGACAAACGGCTCCGGGTGCAGATACAGCGTGGAGGCCAGTCCCCGGACGGGAATACCCGTAAACAGGCGATCAACGGGGCGGGTCTCCAGACGCTCAATGGCATCCAGCTTTTGTTGTGACAGCCGTGCCGTCTGCGGATGATGGATTGCGTGGCGATCAAAGTTGGCGATGACCTGCTTCAGCGCGTCCGTATCCAGTAATGACAGATAATTCAGGTTCATGGCGGAGAGTAGGGACCAGTGCAGGCTGCCATCAATGACCGGCCAGAGTGGTTGCGTCGGGCGGGTAATGTTGCGAAATGAAGCAACAGCCGCATTTTTACCGGTTGTGCCGGTGATATCGCCGGAACGAATTTGTGACGGAAGCTCACGGTTGGTACAGGTCAGCGATACCGAAACCACTTCATTACTGAGCAGAGATTCGTCTGACGGATAACTGCCATCAGCATGTATAAAGGCAAGGGTATGATCAAAGCCGCGATGGAACAGGGATGTTTTGGTCCGGTGATGCCAGTACACCACTTCCCGCTTCCGGCTGTATTCCATCTGATGGCTGAAACTTTCAAAGGCTGGCCACTGGCGCGCGGCCTGCGTCGAAACAGGACGCCCCAGATCTTTTTTCCTGAACATATCCTGGACCTGGCTCACCACACTGTTAACGGAAAATACATCGTAATGTTGTGGGTAATGGCGGCTGGGAACCAGCGGATAGTCTGCCCGCCGGTTGTCCAGCGTGATGGCTTCTGCATGGTGGATAAATAAATTAATGGCAGGTGCGCAATACAGGCGCAGGGAATCGCGGCGCAGCCGGATGTCCACGGGCAAAGGGCGCGAAAAACGCAGTTGCAGGGTAAAGAATTCCGCCTGCAATCCGTCAGGCAAAGCCGGACAACCACAAAGATCAAAAAAGAGAAACGCATCGGGGTAACAGAAATACTCCTGAAGGATCCGGTAGCCGCTGTGGACGTTTTTCGGCCAGGGCAGCATGGCATCCTGCGGCTCAAAACCGACAGCTTTTAGCATAAACTCAGGCAGGCGAATATGCTGTTCACCCACAGTCAGGTCGGCACCCTGCAAGTATTCGCAGAACCATAAATAAAGCTGGTCACGGGTATAGTTGTCGTCATTGCCGAGCCAGAAGCGAAGTTTGTTCAGATCCAGCGTGCGGAAGTCCGTTCCCGGTGCGACCGAAAAGGTGATGTTGATAACACCATTACGGGTCGTACTGCGGTTTTCAATCTGCTCCAGGCGAACGGGCAGCAGCCAGATATCCCGGCAGAGGGTGAAGGTACAGGGAGGCGGCTCCTCCTTTTTAGCATCAGAGGGCAGCACTTCATCAACTCTGATTTCCCCGGCGTTGGTTGTAAACTGCTCATTACGGGGGATTAACACCGGTACAGAAGACTTATCCATATCCGGCGTATATTCAATAAGGGTCATTGCCGGAACCGGACGCAGGTAATTAGGCCATAGCATCTTAATAAGCCCGTGCGTCAGTTCTGGGAATTCATCCTCAATTTTCTGGCGGAGATTGCCGGTAAGAAAAGCCACCCCTTCCAGCAGGCGTTCAATATCCGGATCCGCATCTTTTTCGGCCAGGAAGCGGGCCAGATGGGGTTTTTCCGTTGCCAGCAGCTTGCTAAGCTGGCGCAGGTAATCGAGTTCTTCCCGGAAATAGCGTTCTTCAAATTCCATTTGTCAGTCCACCCGGTAATGCTGGCTGCCATTCGGTGCCATATCAAATTCAAGCACCTCATGCGTTTCGTTAAATGTCACCCAGGCTGTAATATGAAACGTCATATCCAGCGGGCTGGAGGCGGATGAAACCACTGCCTGCACTTCAGCGTGTGAGATCCGGGGTTCATAGCGTTCTATACATTGCTCGATGGCCCGACTCATGGATTCGCGGAAGTTTTCAGCCCCTTCCGGTTCATCAATGCCCAGCTCAGGCGCACCCCGGCAACTACCGGACCGGGTATTAAGAATGTTTCGTAGGTTCTGGCGAATGGATTGCCTGAGCGAATGAATACTGCCTCCCTGCCGGTTTCTGGCCGAAGAGGCTTCCATACGCTCAAAAAGAGAACCTGTGGTTCTTTCCCGATCCGGTATCATGGTGTGTTACTCCCTGTCTAACCGGCCAACCAGGGAAAGCTCAAAATTTGCCCCCATAAATTTAAAATGAGGTCTCACGCTTAGCGCAACCTGGTACCAGCCGGGTTCGCCTTCTACATCCATAACCTCAACTTTGGCAGCGCGCAGAGGTTTGCGGCTGCGCACGTCTGCAGGCGGGTTTTCCTGGTCGGCAACATACTGACGGATCCAGGTATTAAGCTCTCTTTCTAAGTCGCTCCTTTCTTTCCATGACCCCAGTTGTTCACGCTGCAACACCTTGATCTAGTACGCTAACCGATTGATGATGAAGAGATAAGGAAGCTGCGTACCCAGCTTATAGTTGGTTTCTGCATCTTTTCCCGGAAAGTGCTTCGGTTTTTGTACCGAGTTTGCAGAGAAAAAGGCTGCATTATCAGAGTCTTTACGCATGGTAAGGGTGATAAAACCCTCTTCAGCCAGTTCAAATTCGCGGCGATCGGTGACCAGCACCTCGGTTGGGATTTTGGCCTGAATCTGCCCCATCGTTTCGAACAGATGCACCGGCAGATCTTTCACTGCGCCGCCGCTTTGCGGACCGATAATGTTTGGACACCAGCGGTATTTGGCAAAACTGTCTGCGATATTGCATGCCAGCATCCAGGCCGTATTACCCCACAGATAATCTTCGTGGTTCTGGCTGACATCTTCGTAATAGTTAAAGTTCTTAACAGGGTTATCTGTTGGTGAATAGGGCTGGCGAAGCAGGAAGCGGGGTGCCGTAAGCCCTAAATAGCGCGAATCTTCCGAGTCACGCAGGGCGCGCCATTTGGTGTAGGCCGGACCTTCAAAGATGGCATAAAGATCTTTGATATTAGGCAGTTCGGTCCACGAGTTCAGCCCCATAAACTCCGGGGAAACGGAGGACAGGAACGGTGCGTGCGCCATTGCGCCCACGGCACTGACGTATTGCAGCAGTTTCATGTCAGGCGCGGTATTTTTGAACTCATAAGCGCCCAGCACGGCAGCGATGGGTTCACCGCCAAACTGTCCGAAACCGGACGAATAAACGTGCTTATAAAATCCGGACTGAATAATTTCTGGCGCAAACTCAAAGTCTTCCAGAAGTTCCTGCTTGGTGACATGAAGCACGTTGACCTTGATGTTTTCACGGAAATCAACGCGATCCACCATGGTTTTCAGTGAGCGCCAGAACGACTCGACCTGCTGAAAGGCAGGCGCATGGATGATGACATCCATCTGGCGGCTGATGCGTTCATCAATATCTGCAATCATGCTGTCCACGGCCAGTTTATTGACCGGTTCGGCAGATGCAGTGGATTGCAGGATGCTGGCAATAAAGGCTGTCACACCCTGGCGGGCAACGTCATAACCTTCCGAACCGGGCTGAATACGGGTCTGTGCCATGATTTGATCAAGCAGCGACGATGCCTGCTCAGGCTGCCCGGCATGACTGGAAACGAGTTCCTCTTCCTGTAAAGACATACTGAAAATCCTTCTGTTTTAGCTGTGTTTCTGAAACCGGCTTTTCGCCATCAGTGAAGTACGCGCTGCCAGTGCGACGCGCTCTGCTGAAACTCACAAAAATGGATAATCTCATCCAATAGATCACTGATACGGCGATCCAGTGTTGTAATCAGCGCAGCCACACCATCCTGGTTGATTTCAACGGACGGGCTGAAACATACCTGGTAAACCACCTGCAGAATGTCTGCAACAGAGAGGTGGTATGTCCCGGAGATATTTTTGTGTGCCGTCGTGCCTGGATAACCCTGTTTAATGAAATAGTGGTGGTTATTTATTGCTCACCAGACCGATTTCTTTGAGCAACTGCTCGCGGGACTCTTCATTTTCCAGCAATGCCTGGAACTGGGTACGGAATGCCGGAAGGTTACCCATCGGCCCCTTCAGTGCAGTCAGTGCTTCACGCAGTTCCAGCAATTTATTCACTTCCGGAACCTGCCGGGCCACGCTATCTGGTGAAAAATCATCCAGTGATTTGATATTCAGCGCCACATTCAGTTCATCGTCTGTTGTGCTTCCCTTCAGCGTGGCGGGGACAGTAAAATTTAGGCCAATGGCTGCTTCAGCCATCACTGCACCGAAATTGTGCTTGTTAATGGAAACTGCCTGACGTTCATCCAGTGGGGATGTTTCCTGCGTATTTCCGGTATCGCCGACAACGAGCATGTTAAGCGGAAGTTCCACTTCAGCCGTCTGGCCATCTGTTTTTGGGACATACGATATATTAATACGCTCGCGAGGCGCGACGCTGCCTTCAAATTTTTTGCTCATAAAAGTGATCCGTCATGTTATCTCGTACAGGCCATGAACACGGCATATTCGTACCGCAAAAAAATATCGGCAATGCCGCCTTGATGGCGGTGAAAATAAAATCACCACTCCTTCATCACCCCGCATTTTACGCTTCAAAATAAATAAGAAAAGGACTTTTTATCGATCGTAAAGAGGGGTGTTCTGCAAGCGTTAAATAGATTGTATGAACCTGTGCAATTCGCGCCAGGTGTATTATGGCAATAATTTAAATATAGAGTTTTTTATGCATCTTATTGAATTATATAATAATTTTATTAAGCATAAGCTAATCTAATGATTGCTTGTTTATATATTTGTTTTGTGATTGATTAAGTGGGTATTTTTAAGGAATATCTCAAAAATTATCAAAATGATAATTCAGAAAGGATAAATACAATATTTATTCATGATTCAGCTTTGGCCATTTTATGGAGGCAATACGGACTTTGAACAGTTGGGTATGGTTATCCAGATATATATTATTAAGTTATTGCTGAATAAGAGATTTAATGATTTTAAAAATAGTTTTTACGACAACCGTAAATTCTAGCTCGGTTTGTATGTAAAAAATACTGAAAAATGATGCGGTTCCGTGAAGTGAGCTGCATCTGCCTGTCTGGGATTAACGGCAGGTCATTGTAAGTAGTAATTAACCACGTTAACAAGGAGTTTACAAATGCCAACACCGTGTTATATCTCCATCACTGGTCAGACCCAGGGAAATATTACTGCAGGTGCATTTACCGCTGATTCTGTCGGCAACATCTATGTGCAGGGGCACGAAGACGAGATGCTGGTGCAGGAATTCCTGCATAACGTTACTGTCCCGACCGATCCTCAGTCCGGTCAGCCTGCGGGTCAGCGTGCTCACAAGCCTTTCATTTTTACCGTGGCGCTGAACAAAGCGGTTCCGCTGATGTACAACGCACTGGCCTCCGGCGAAATGCCGCCAACCACTGAACTTCACTGGTGGCGTACCTCTGTGGAAGGCAAACAGGAGCATTATTTCACTACCCGCCTGACTGATTCGACGATTGTCGATATGAAACTGCATATGCCGCATTGCCAGGACCCGGCGAAACGCGAGTTCACCCAGTTGCTCGAAGTTTCACTGGCCTACCGCAAAATTGAATGGGAACACGTCAAATCTGGCACCTCCGGTGCCGACGACTGGCGCGCACCGCTGGAAGCATAAGTTAAGCCAACAGCATCCGGCTATCAGGCCGGATGCTGTTTTTGTATTACGCCGTAGAAAGAAAGGTTGTCAGTAAGGGGTTACGTTCACGGGAGATGGCGGCTGCCGGAAACTTCGGCGGTAGCGTGCCTGAACGCAAGCGTAACACTGTACTGTCACAGCCGCTTTAACAGCGAACTGTCTGTTTTTCCTTAACCCCGGAGGTTGCTATGTCAACCGGATTACGTTTCACGCTGGAAGTGGACGGCCTGCCACCGGATGCTTTTGCGGTGGTCTCCTTTCATCTGAACCAGTCACTCTCTTCGCTTTTTTCCCTCGCTCTCTCTCTGGTCAGCCAGCAGTTTCTCTCCCTTGAATTCCAGCAGATCCTCGACAAAATGGCCTACCTGACGATATGGCAGGGCGATGACGTACAGCGCCGGGTGAAAGGTATGGTGACCTGGTTTGAACTGGGGGAGAACGACAAAAACCAGATGCTGTACAGCATGAAGGTGTGCCCACCGCTGTGGCGCACAGGGCTGCGCCAGAACTTCCGTATCTTCCAGAATGAGGACATCGAAAGCATCCTCGCTACGATCCTGAAAGAAAACGGTGTGACCGAGTGGAGTCCGCTGTTCAGCGAGCCGCATCCTTCCCGTGAGTTTTGTGTCCAGTACGGTGAGACTGATTACGATTTCCTGTGCCGGATGGCGGCGGAGGAAGGCATCTTCTTTTATGAGGAGCACGCGCAAAAAAGTACCGACCAGAGCCTGGTCCTGTGCGACACCGTGCGTTATCTGCCGGAGTCCTTTGAGATCCCCTGGAATCCGAACACCCGTACCGAGGTGAGCACCCTCTGCATCAGCCAGTTCCGCTACAGCGCACAAATCCGCCCTTCTTCCGTGGTGACCAAAGACTACACCTTTAAACGCCCCGGCTGGGCCGGACGTTTTGATCAGGAAGGCCAGCACCAGGATTACCAGCGCACACAGTATGAAGTGTATGACTACCCCGGACGTTTCAAGGGTGCCCACGGGCAGAACTTTGCCCGCTGGCAGATGGACGGCTGGCGAAACAACGCAGAAGCCGCGCGGGGAATGAGCCGCTCGCCGGAGATATGGCCGGGACGGCGAATTGTGCTGACGGGGCATCCGCAGGCGAACCTGAACCGGGAATGGCAGGTGGTGGCAAGTGAACTGCACGGCGAGCAGCCGCAGGCGGTGCCGGGACGCAGTGGTTCAGGCACCACGCTGAATAATCACTTTGCGGTGATCCCGGCAGACAGAACATGGCGACCACAGCCGTTGCTGAAACCGCTGGTGGACGGCCCGCAGAGCGCTGTCGTGACGGGACCGGCAGGCGAGGAAATCTTCTGTGATGAACATGGCCGCGTGCGGTTGAAATTTAACTGGGACCGTTATAACCCGTCAAACCAGGACAGTTCATGCTGGATCCGTGTGGCACAGGCGTGGGCAGGCACCGGATTCGGTAACCTGGCGATACCGCGTGTGGGTCAGGAGGTGATTGTGGACTTCCTCAACGGCGATCCGGACCAGCCGATCATTATGGGGCGCACCTACCACCAGGAAAACCGCACACCCGGCAGCCTGCCGGGAACAAAGACGCAGATGACCATTCGTTCGAAAACCTATAAGGGCAGCGGGTTTAATGAACTGAAGTTTGACGATGCGACAGGGAAAGAACAGGTCTACATCCACGCGCAGAAGAACATGAACACCGAGGTGCTGAATAACCGCACCACTGATGTGATAAACAACCATGCCGAAAAAATAGGTAACAACCAGGCGATCACCGTTACCAATAACCAGATCCAGAACATTGGCGTTAATCAGATACAGACGGTTGGTGTCAACCAGGTGGAAACGGTGGGCAGTAACCAGATTATCAAAGTGGGATCAAACCAGGTTGAAAAGGTGGGGATCATTCGTGCGCTGACGGTGGGTGTGGCTTACCAGACGACGGTAGGCGGCATTATGAATACCTCGGTGGCGTTGTTGCAGTCCTCACAGGTAGGGCTGCATAAATCACTGATGGTGGGAATGGGCTACAGCGTCAATGTGGGGAATAACGTCACCTTCTCGGTGGGCAAGACAATGAAGGAAAACACCGGACAAACAGCAGTTTATTCTGCCGGTGAGCATCTTGAACTCTGCTGTGGTAAGGCAAGGCTGGTGCTGACGAAGGACGGAAGCATATTTCTCAATGGTACGCACATTCATCTGGAAGGGGAGTCGGATGTGAACGGTGATGCGCCAGTGATTAACTGGAACTGTGGTGCCACACAACCTGTACCGGATGCGCCTGTGCCGAAAGATTTACCCCCCGGAATGCCGGATATGCGGCAATTTTGAGTCAGGTGCAAAAAATTAAAACGGAACTGGTGCAGTGACCAGATAAACCATATTAAAAGCAGAAGGAATTGATTCATGGGCGGAAAACCGGCGGCGCGGCAGGGTGATATGACCCGCAAGGGACTGGATATTGTGCAGGGTTCAGCGGGGGTGCTGATAGGTGCGCCGACGGGAGTGGCCTGTTCGGTATGTCCGGGAGGGATTACCTATGCTAACCCGGTGAACCCGCTGCTGGGTGCGAAGGTGCTGCCGGGCGAGACGGACCTTGCGCTGCCCGGCCCGCTGCCGTTTATTCTTTCCCGCGCCTACAGCAGCTACCGGACCAGAACACCCGCGCCGGTGGGGGTGTTTGGTCCCGGCTGGAAAGCGCCCTTCGATATCCGCTTACAGATACGCGATGAAGGCCTGATACTCAACGACAACGGCGGCAGGAGCATTCACTTTGAGCCGCTGTTTCCCGGCGAGATAAGCTACAGCCGCAGCGAGTCACTCTGGCTGGCGCGGGGCGGGGTGGCGGAGCAGCACAGTTCGCAGCCGCTAAGCGCACTCTGGCAGGTACTGCCGGAAGATGTTCGCCTGAGTCCGCATGTGTACCTGGCGACAAACAGCCTTCAGGGGCCGTGGTGGATACTCAGCTGGCCGGAGCGGGTGCCGGGGGCGGACGAGGTGCTGCCGCCTCCGCCGCCCGCATACCGGGTGCTGACGGGGGTGGTGGACGGCTTCGGGCGGACGCTGACTTTCCACCGGGCAGCTAAGGGTGACGTGGCGGGCGCGGTGACGGGGGTGACGGACGGCGCGGGCCGCCGTTTTCACCTGGCGCTGACCACGCAGGCGCAGCGGGCGGAAGCCTTCCGTAAACAGCGCGCCACGTCTTTATCTTCCCCGGCCAGTCCCCGTTCTGTTTCCTCTTCTCAGGTTTTCCCCGACACGCTGCCCGCCGGTACAGAGTACGGTGTCGATAACGGTATCCGGCTGGAGGCGGTGTGGCTGACACACGACCCGGCATACCCGGATGAACTGCCGACTGCGCCGCTGGCGCGCTACACGTACACGGCCGGTGGTGAACTGCGGGCGGTGTATGACCGCAGCGGAACGCAGGTGCGCGGGTTTACTTATGATGCGGAGCACGCCGGGCGGATGGTGGCGCACCATTATGCAGGGAGACCGGAGAGCCGCTACCGGTATGATGATACCGGGCGGGTGACGGAGCAGGTCAACCCGGAGGGGCTGGACTATCGCTTTGAGTACGGGCAGGACCGTGTGACCATCACGGACAGCCTGAACCGGCGGGAGGTGCTGTACACGGAGGGCGAAGGCGGCCTGAAGCGTGTGGTGAAGAAGGAGCATGCGGACGGCAGCATCACCCGCAGCGAGTATGATGAGGCGGGGAGGCTGAAGGCGCAGACGGATGCGGCGGGACGGCGGACGGAGTACCGACTGCATATGGCGTCTGGAAAGCTGACTTCAGTGATACTGCCGGATGGCAGGACGGTACGGTATGGCTATAACAGCCAGCGGCAGGTGACGTCGGTGACGTACCCGGACGGGCTTCGCAGCAGCCGGGAGTATGATGAGAAGGGAAGGCTGGCGGCGGAGACCTCACGCAGCGGTGAGACGACGAGTTACAGCTATGATGACCCGGCGAGTGAGCTGCCGACAGGGATACAGGACGCGACGGGCAGTACAAAACAGATGGCATGGAGCCGTTACGGTCAACTGCTGGCCTTTACGGACTGCTCGGGGTACACGACGCGGTATGAGTACGACCGGTACGGTCAACAAATCGCCGTTCACCGGGAAGAAGGCATCAGCACTTACAGCAGTTATAACCCGCGTGGGCAAATGGTCAGTCAGAAGGATGCGCAGGGGCGTGAAACCCGTTATGAGTACAGCGCCGCAGGAGACCTGACAGCAACGGTATCACCGGACGGTAAACGCAGCACCATCGCATATGATAAACGCGGGCGTCCGGTGAGTGTGACGGAAGGCGGTCTGACGCGCAGCATGGGGTATGACGCTGCCGGGCGCATCACCGTGCTGACCAACGAGAACGGCAGCCAGTCCACGTTCCGGTATGACCCGGTTGACAGGCTGACTGAACAGCGCGGTTTTGACGGCCGGACGCAACGTTACCACTATGACCTGACCAGAAAACTCACACAGAGTGAAGACGAGGGGCTTATCACCCTCTGGCACTACGATGCGTCGGACCGCATCACGCACCGGACGGTGAACGGCGACCCGGCAGAGCAGTGGCAGTATGACGGCCACGGCTGGCTGAGAGAAATCAGCCACCTGAGCGAAGGCCACCGTGTCGCTGTCCACTACGGCTACGACGATAAGGGCCGCCTGACGGGCGAACGGCAGACGGTGGAGAACCCGGAGACGGGGGAACTGCTGTGGCAGCATGAGACGAAACACGCCTACAACGAACAGGGGCTGGCAAACCGCGTCACGCCGGACAGCCTGCCGCCGGTGGAGTGGCTGACGTATGGCAGCGGTTATCTTGCGGGGATGAAGCTGGGCGGAACGCCGCTGGTCGAGTACACGCGGGACCGGCTGCACCGCGAGACGGCCCGTAGCTTCGGCGGGGCGGGCAGTACAGCGGGGTACGAACAGGCCACGGCGTACACCCTCACAGGGCAGCTACAGAGCAGGCACCTGAACCTTCCGCAGCTTGACCGTGACTATACGTGGAACGATAACGGACAACTGGTGCGCATCAGCGGCCCGCAGGAGTGCCGGGAGTACCGTTACAGCGGCACGGGAAGGCTGACGGGCGTCCACACTACGGCAGCGAACCTGGATATCGATATCCCGTATGCGACGGACCCGGCAGGAAACCGGCTGCCGGACCCGGAACTGCACCCGGACAGCACGCTCACGGCGTGGCCGGATAACCGCATCGCGGAAGATGCGCACTATGTCTATCGCTACGATGAATACGGCAGGCTGGCGGAGAAGACGGACCGCATCCCGGAAGGGGTGATACGGATGCACGACGAGCGGACCCACCACTACCACTACGACAGCCAGCACCGTCTGGTGTTCTACACGCGGATACAGCACGGTGAGCCGCAGGTGGAGAGCCGCTACCTCTATGACCCGCTGGGCCGCCGGACGGGAAAACGGGTGTGGCGGCGGGAGCGTGACCTGACGGGGTGGATGTCGCTGTCGCGTAAACCGGAGGAGACCTGGTACGGGTGGGACGGTGACAGGCTGACCACTGTACAGACCCAACAGACAAGAATCCAGACGGTATACCAGCCGGGAAGCTTCACGCCGCTCCTGAGAATCGAAACAGAGAATGGTGAACAGGCGAAGGCGCGGCACCGTAGCCTGGCGGAGGTGTTGCAGGAGGACACGGGTGTGACGCTACCGGCGGAGCTGGCGGTGATGCTGGGGAGGCTGGAGCGGGAACTGCGGCAGGGCAGCGTGAGTGAAGAAAGCCAGCAGTGGCTTGCGCAGTGCGGGCTGACGGCGGAACAGATGGCCGCGCAGCTGGAGGCGGAATATATCCCGGAGCGGAAACTTCATCTTTACCACTGCGACCACCGGGGACTGCCGCAGGCGCTCATCAGCCCGGAAGGGGAAACGGCGTGGCAGGGGGAGTATGACGAGTGGGGAAACCTGCTGGGCGAAACCAGCGCGCAGCACCTGCAACAGCCGTACCGTCTGCCGGGACAGCAGTATGATGAGGAGTCGGGGCTGTATTACAACCGTCACCGGTACTATGACCCGCTACAGGGGAGGTATATCACCCAGGATCCAATAGATATAAAAGGAGGATGGAATTTATATTCTTATGCGCTTAATCCGGTAAGTTGGATTGACCCATTAGGATTGACGCAGTGCGATTCCGAAGGGTGTAATAATGATATATTATTTACAGGAGGAAGTGGTCCCGATAATAAAATACTTAATGAATTAGGTCCGAGAGATGGCATTGACGGTTTGGGTTCACAAAACATGAAAATGTATAGTGGGCTATTAGGGGGCGATATTTTAAAACCGGGGATTCTGGGCGGTTTGACGCTTGGTAGTGTGACACAACGACCATCGCGAACGGCTGAGGAGGAGGTGCAAGCTCAAATAGAATATTTAGCATATAAGAAGCGTTGTGAGCAAAAACCTGATAGTAATTTAAGTCGTTGTGCTGCCGCGATCTTTCAAAAGAGCAGAAAAGAAGATTGTTTAAGAATGAGACAAGAATGGGATGATAAATGGTGGCCTGGCAAACATGCGGATGAAATAAAAAATGTGAAAGCATCGTTGAAAAACACACTTATTGATGTTAAAAAAAGATGCATGCCAACTAGTGGCATTCCGAGATAGGTATCCTTAAAATATAATGATGTTAATTATGTCCATTGATTGGTGAAAATGCTATAATATATTTTCTTATCTTTAATATGCTGCCGATTTATGGAGGAAGCCAATGGGGGGGGTCTATAGTGATGAATTGCCTGATTTTTTTTCTAAGCCGAAAAATTACCACTTTAAGTCAAAATTAAATTATTATCCTATAACTCAGGCTGCATTTTTAGGTGAGACTGAGGTTGTAAGTAATTTAATTAAATTGGGTGTGGATCTGGATGCTCGTGGGGATTTGGGGCGTACCGCACTTCATGAGGCCGTAAGTAATGGGTATTTTGATATTGTTAAGCTTTTAGTAGAATCAGGAGCCGATCTTACTATAAAGGATGAATTTGGGAAAACGGCATTAGAATTGGCTGAGGTACACCAGAATTATAAAATAGTTGAATGGCTATCACATTATAGAGATCATAATCCCATACCCGATTTTTCTGTACTTATTAATATCTACGGTAAGCGATATTTTGGTGGAGAGATTATAGATACAGATGCAAGGACAGAACTTGGCGAGGGGGTTCTTCATATAGCTGTTAGGAAAAGAAGACAATTAGATGTCAGATGTTTTATTCAACATGGTGCCGATATAAATGCTAAGGCAAATAATGGCTTTGACTTCACTCCTTTGCATTATTCGATAGGGATAGGGGATTTTGATATGATGAAGCTTTTGTTGAAATTAGGTGCTGATATTTATTTGGAGAGTGAGATGGGATACTCCCCTATGGATTTGGCTATTTTGATGGGGGATAAGAGAATTATTTTTTATTTATATGGTTATATTTCTCATGTTTCTGAATAAGCCTGGGTGTAATGCAATCAAAAGATTGTAACGAATGAAATAATCTGTAAGTGAGGTGGCGTTAATTAGGACGATAATCGCATGAAAAATCACCCCGTTAAAATTTTTTATGAATCATTAACTAGTATTGTTGCTCCTTGTATGACAAAACCACAGCATGTGCAGGAAATATGCGCATGTTGTGGACGCCCTGCAAGGGAATTTCCCGTATGCAACAGACCCGGCGGGAAACCGGCTGCCGGACCCGGAACTGCATCCGGACAGCACGCTCACGGCGTGGCCGGATAACCGCATCGCGGAAGATGCGCACTATGTCTATCGCTACGATGAATACGGCAGGCTGGCGGAGAAGACGGACCGTATCCCGGAAGGGGTTATCCGGATGCACGACGAGCGCACCCACCACTATCACTACGACAGCCAGCACCGCCTGGTGTTCTACACGCGGATACAGCACGGCGAACCACAGGTGGAGAGCCGGTACCTCTATGACCCGCTGGGCCGCCGGACGGGAAAACGGGTATGGCGGCGGGAGCGTGACCTGACGGGGTGGATGTCGCTGTCGCGTAAACCGGAGGTGACATGGTACGGGTGGGACGGTGACAGGCTGACGACGATACAGACCGGCACCACGCGTATCCAGACGGTATACCAGCCGGGGAGCTTCGCGCCGCTCATCCGCATCGAAACAGACAACGGTGAACGGGAGAAAGCGCAGTGCCGCAGCCTGGCGGAGAAGTTACAGCAGGAAGGGAGCGAAGACGGTCACGGTGTGGTGTTCCCGGCTGAACTGGTGGGGCTGCTGGACAGGCTGGAGGGGGAAATCCGGGCAAACTGCGTGAGCAGTGAAAGCCGCCAGTGGCTTGCGCAGTGCGGGCTGACGGTGGAGCGGCTGGCGGCACAGATAGAGCCGGTTTATTTGCCTGAGCGAAAAATACATCTTTATCACTGTGACCACCGGGGCCTGCCGCTGGCGCTTATCAGTGAAGACGGCAATACGGCGTGGAGCGCGGAATATGATGAATGGGGCAACCAGCTTAATGAGGAGAACCCGCATCACCTGCACCAGCCGTACCGGCTGCCGGGGCAGCAGTATGATAAGGAGTCGGGGCTGTACTATAACCGTCACCGGTACTACGATCCGTTGCAGGGGCGGTATATCACCCCGGACCCGATTGGGTTGAGAGGTGGATGGAATATGTATCAGTATCCGTTGAATCCCATACAAGTGATAGACCCAATGGGGTTAGATGCGATTGAGAATATGACATCAGGTGGACTAATTTATGCCGTATCTGGTGTACCTGGATTGATTGCTGCAAACAGCATTACTAACAGTGCTTACCAGTTCGGTTATGATATGGATGCTATTGTTGGCGGAGCTCATAATGGGGCCGCCGATGCAATGAGACATTGTTACTTGATGTGTCGAATGACTAAGACATTTGGATCAACAATAGCTGACGTGATAGGTAAAAATCATGAGGCGGCAGGGGATAGACAAGGTCAGCCAGCTAAAGAAAGAATCATGGATCTTAAAAATAACACTGTCGGTATTGCTTGTGGCGATTTTTCTGCCAAATGTAGCGATGCATGTATTGAAAAATATAACACTGGGCAACTCTTCGGGTTAGATGGTATAAAAGCAGATAATCCAATAAAAGCAAAGCAAGGGAGTTCAGATGCTTCAAATTATTAGAGGCAAACTTGTCATTTTTTTAATTACCCTTTGTTTATTTGTTGTTTACCTTGGGTTTGATAACAATTCAAATTCTGACATCGTATTTTATGGACATAAAACACCAAAGAGCGTTGAGATATATCTTTCTGAAAAAAATATTATTTATAAAATAATTAATGACCAAAAAATTAGTAGAGGGAATGGTCATTTTATAAGTATAATGGTTAATAATTACAGAACGCACTGTGGAGTGGTTGATATAAATCTTAATTTTTTCAATGATATTCTTTATAGCGTGCGATTAAAAAACATTAGTAAACTGGAGAATATGGAGTTCTGCGCTACAAAACAACGGGTGTATTTTAGTGATAAAAACAAGAAGGCTAGTTATAAAATAATTAATTATGGAGACTATTACGATGTTGATTATTATGATAACAATTTGAAAAATGAAGTTTTTGACTGGATTGGTAAATGGTCATAATGAACAACACCAGAAAGAGAAAAATATAAAATACATACAGAAAGACATGAGAGCAAGGGACGGGGCAGGGCAAGATTATGAAAATTGTGATGTAAATCACGATTTTCATCTTGGCTTTAACGCCTACAGGTGATCAAAATTTAACCTTTGGAAGTAACCGGCTCATTTAAACCGTCTGGTCTGTTTCCTCCGGCTCTACAAAAATA
>ERZ1034710.90-NODE-90-length-42269-cov-94.739873_pt1 | contig 42269 bp, 42 predicted proteins | sample MGYA00520597_ERZ1034710 | MGnify/ENA primary metagenome ERZ1034710 (study PRJEB33766, sample SAMN09781714) | gut metagenome | biome: gut microbiome | host: Homo sapiens | place: Madagascar | study: EMG produced TPA metagenomics assembly of the PRJNA485056 data set... | reverse complement strand
AGTACTCGGCTACGAACCGAGCGGTCGGAGGTTCGAATCCTCCCGGATGCACCATATTCTCCGAAATCTTCAGCAATGAAGGTATCGAAGAGGTGGCGGAATTAACCGCAGGCACCAGGGATGATAACGTTGCTTTAGCAACGGCCCGAAGGGCGAACGCCAGTGAGTCATCCTCCCGGATGCACCATCTCTTACTTGATATGGCTTTAGTAGCGATATCAATATCAGCAGTAAAATAAATTTTCCCGATGCATCCGTAGCTCAGCTGGATAGAGTACTCGGCTACGAACCGAGCGGTCGGAGGTTCGAATCCTCCCGGATGCACCATATTCTCCGTAACCTTCAGCAATGAAGGTATCGAAGAGATAGCGGTATTAACCGCAGGCACCAGGGAGGATAACGTTGCGTCAGCAACGGCCCGAAGGGCGAACGCCAGTGAGTCATCCTCCCGGATGCACCATCTTCTCCCAAAAATTTCCTTCAAAAATATCTCATTTCTAAATAACTACTTTATCCATTTCCTGAATTTTCTTCTCCTTCGCCATCAGCGACAAAATCAAGCAATTACGCTAAAGTAGCGTCATATTTTTCGACTTGCGAGAAGACCATGTACGAGCGTTATGCAGGTTTAATTTTTGATATGGATGGCACAATCCTGGATACGGAGCCTACGCACCGTAAAGCGTGGCGCGAAGTATTAGGGCACTACGGTCTTCAGTACGATGTTCAGGCAATGATTGCGCTTAATGGATCGCCCACCTGGCGTATTGCTCAGGCAATTATTGAGCTGAATCAGGCCGATCTCGACCCGCATGCGTTAGCGCGTGAAAAAACAGAAGCAGTAAGAAGTATGCTGCTGGATAGCGTCGAACCGCTTCCTCTTATTGATGTGGTGAAAAGTTGGCATGGTCGTCGCCCAATGGCTGTAGGAACGGGGAGTGAAAGCGCCATCGCTGAGGCATTGCTGGCTCACCTGGGATTACGCCGTTATTTTGACGCCGTCGTCGCTGCCGATCACGTCAAACACCATAAACCCGCGCCAGACACATTTTTGTTGTGCGCGCAGCGTATGGGCGTGCAACCGACGCAGTGTGTTGTCTTTGAAGATGCCGATTTCGGTATTCAGGCGGCCCGTGCAGCAGGCATGGACGCCGTGGATGTTCGCTTGCTGTGAGTGAAGCGTTATCGCTTTTCTCGTTGTTTGCCAGTAGTTTTCTCAGCGCTACACTATTACCCGGCAACTCCGAAGTCGTGCTGGTGGCAATGTTGCTTTCCGGGATCAGTTATCCCTGGGTTTTAGTTTTAACAGCAACAATGGGTAATAGCCTTGGAGGGTTAACTAACGTTATCCTTGGGCGTTTCTTTCCATTGCGTAAAACATCGCGCTGGCAAGAGAAAGCTACCGGCTGGCTGAAACGCTATGGTGCAGTCACGCTATTATTAAGCTGGATGCCCGTGGTTGGCGATTTACTGTGTCTGTTAGCGGGATGGATGCGCATCTCCTGGGGGCCAGTAATCTTTTTTTTGTGCCTTGGTAAAGCGTTACGCTATGTTGCAGTTGCAGCAGCGACCGTTCAGGGCATGATGTGGTGGCACTAATTGTAGGCCTGCACATATGGTCACCATTACAGTTATGCTAATTAAAACGATTTTGACAGGCGGGAGGTCAATTTGATCCCGGACGTATCACAGGCGCTGGCCTGGCTGGAAAAACATCCTCAGGCGTTAAAGGGGATACAGCGTGGGCTGGAGCGCGAAACTTTGCGTGTTAATGCTGATGGCACACTGGCAACAACAGGTCATCCTGAAGCATTAGGTTCCGCACTGACGCATAAATGGATTACTACCGATTTTGCGGAAGCATTGCTGGAATTCATTACACCAGTGGATGGTGATATTGAACATATGCTGACCTTTATGCGCGATCTGCATCGTTATACGGCGCGCAATATGGGCGATGAGCGGATGTGGCCGTTAAGTATGCCATGCTACATCGCAGAAGGTCAGGACATCGAACTGGCACAGTACGGCACTTCTAACACCGGACGCTTTAAAACGCTGTACCGTGAAGGGCTGAAAAATCGCTACGGCGCGCTGATGCAAACCATTTCCGGCGTGCACTACAATTTCTCTTTACCAATGGCATTCTGGCAAGCGAAGTGCGGTGATATCTCGGGCGCTGATGCCAAAGAGAAAATTTCTGCGGGCTATTTCCGCGTTATCCGCAATTACTATCGTTTCGGTTGGGTCATTCCTTATCTGTTTGGTGCATCTCCGGCGATTTGTTCTTCTTTCCTGCAAGGAAAACCAACATCGCTGCCGTTTGAGAAAACCGAGTGCGGTATGTATTACCTGCCGTATGCGACCTCTCTTCGTTTGAGCGATCTCGGCTATACCAATAAATCGCAAAGCAATCTTGGTATTACCTTCAACGATCTTTACGAGTACGTAGCGGGCCTTAAACAGGCAATCAAAACGCCATCGGAAGAGTACGCGAAGATTGGTATTGAGAAAGACGGTAAGAGGCTGCAAATCAATAGCAACGTGCTGCAGATTGAAAACGAACTGTATGCGCCGATTCGTCCAAAACGCGTTACCCGCAGCGGCGAGTCACCTTCTGATGCGCTGTTACGTGGCGGCATTGAATATATTGAAGTGCGTTCGCTGGACATCAACCCGTTCTCGCCGATTGGTGTAGATGAACAGCAGGTGCGATTCCTCGACCTGTTTATGGTCTGGTGTGCGCTGGCTGATGCACCGGAAATGAGCAGTAGCGAACTTGCCTGTACGCGCGTTAACTGGAACCGGGTGATCCTTGAAGGTCGCAAACCGGGCCTGACGCTGGGTATCGGCTGCGAAACCGCGCAGTTCCCGTTACTGCAGGTGGGTAAAGATCTGTTCCGCGATCTGAAACGCGTCGCGCAAACGCTGGATAGCATTAACGGCGGCGAAGCGTATCAGAAAGTGTGTGATGAACTGGTTGCCTGCTTCGATAATCCCGATCTGACTTTCTCTGCCCGTATCTTAAGGTCTATGATTGATACTGGTATTGGCGGAACAGGCAAAGCGTTTGCAGAAGCCTACCGTAATCTGCTGCGTGAAGAGCCGCTGGAAATTCTGCGCGAAGAGGATTTTGTAGCCGAGCGCGAGGCATCTGAACGCCGTCAGCAGGAAATGGAAACCGCTGATACCGAACCGTTTGCGGTGTGGCTGGAAAAACACGCCTGACAGAAAAGAAAAAGGCCACTCGTGAGTGGCCAAAATTTCATCTCTGAATTCAGGGATGATGATAACAAATGCGCGTCTTTCATATACTCAGACTCGCCTGGGAAGAAAGAGTTCAGAAAATTTTAAAAAAAATTACCGGAGGTGGCTAAATGCCGTTGTTAGATAGCTTCACAGTCGATCATACCCGGATGGAAGCGCCTGCAGTTCGGGTGGCGAAAACAATGAACACCCCGCATGGCGACGCAATCACCGTGTTCGATCTGCGCTTCTGCGTGCCGAACAAAGAAGTGATGCCAGAAAGAGGGATCCATACCCTGGAGCACCTGTTTGCTGGTTTTATGCGTAACCATCTTAACGGTAATGGTGTAGAGATTATCGATATCTCGCCAATGGGCTGCCGCACCGGTTTTTATATGAGTCTGATTGGTACGCCAGATGAGCAGCGTGTTGCTGATGCCTGGAAAGCGGCAATGGAAGACGTGCTGAAAGTGCAGGATCAGAATCAGATCCCGGAACTGAATGTCTACCAGTGTGGCACTTACCAGATGCACTCGTTGCAGGAAGCGCAGGATATTGCGCGTAGCATTCTGGAACGTGACGTACGCATCAACAGCAACGAAGAACTGGCACTGCCGAAAGAGAAGTTGCAGGAACTGCACATCTAGTCAGTAAACTATCTTCACAATTAATTGAAAAAAGCCAGTTCAAATGAACTGGCTTAGTTGTACTTAGTGCGCACCGCCTCCGCCGCCACCTGCGCCAAATGGCGGTTTAGCAAACCACACAAGCCCCAGCAGGACGAGGAATATCCCGGCTGACATCCAGAAGATCTCATTGGCGGAAATAATCAGCCCCTGATTGGTGATCTGCTGGGCAATCCAGCCTGATGCCTGCTGTTGCGTCATCCCAAGCCCTTCCAGTTGACTGTACATCGCCTGGGCATTCGGGTTGAACGGGTTTACCGACTCAGTCAACTGCGCATGGTGCATCGACTCGCGGTTGGTCCACATGGTCGTGGTTATCGACGTGCCGATAGACCCCGCCAGCGTTCGCGTAAAGTTAGAGAGGCTCGATGCCGCCGCCAGTCGTTCCGGTGGCAAACCAGACAGCGTAATGGTGGTCAGCGGCATAAAGAAGCAGGCCACCGCAAACCCCTGGATAAACTGCGGCCAGGCCGACGCGCCAAAATCCATACCTGGTTCAAAGGTATAGGCACGCCAGTAGAAGCAGACGGCATACATAATAAAGCTGAAGGTTACCAGCCGCCGCATATCCAGTTTATGCGCGAAGCGGCCGATAATCGGCGACAGGATCACCGGAATAATCCCTACCGGCGCAGAGGCCAAACCTGCCCAGGTCGCCGTGTAACCGTAGACCTCCTGCAACAACTGCGGCAGCAGAACAATAGCGCCGAAGTAGAGCATATACGCGAGGCTGATACACAAGCAGCCGATGGTGAAGTTGCGCGACTTAAACAACGACAGATCGACTATCGGGTTATCGTCGGTCAGCTCCCAGACAATCAGGAAGCAGATAGCCACCACCGCCACCACGGTAAGGATGATAATTTCCTGTGATGAAAACCAGTCCAGCTCTTTACCGCGGTCGAGCATAATCTGCAGGCTGCCGATACCAATAACCAGCAGTGCCAGCCCCACGGCATCAATCCGCCGCCGTTCGGTGCGGGTTTCACGTCCGCGCAGAGTTTGCAGTGTCATCAACACCACCGCCACGCCAATCGGCACGTTGATGAAGAATATCCAGCCCCAGTGGTAATTATCGCTGATATAACCGCCGAGGATCGGGCCGCAAATTGGCGCGACAATCACCGTCATCGACCACAACGCCAGCGCGATCGAGCGTTTGGCTGGCGGGTAGTTATTCAGCAATAGACTTTGCGAAAGCGGGATCAACGGCCCGGCGACAATCCCCTGAATCACGCGGAAGAAGATCAGCATATTCAGGCTGCTGGAGACACCACACGCCCACGACGCAATAGCAAAGGCGATGGTGGACCAAAGGAACAGTTTCACTTCCCCGACGCGCTTTGCCAGCCAGCCGGTAAGCGGGATCGAGATGGCATTCGCCACCCCGAAAGAAGTGATTACCCACGTTCCCTGGCTGAGCGATGAGCCCAGATTCCCGGCGATAGTGGGGATCGCCACGTTAGCAATGGTGGAGTCCAGCACCTGCATGAATGTCGCCAGTGACAGCGCAATCGTCATAATGACCAGTTGCGCGCCTTCCAGCGGTTTTTGCTGTTGCATCACACGCACCTCTGGATTAGCCAGCGTTAGCTTTTACGATATCGTCGATCAGTTTATTGACAGGTGCCAGGCTGATTTCACGCGCGGTACTTACCGCGACCGGTGTTGAACGTACTTTATTTGCCAGTACCTGACCGTCACGGTTAGTGGTATTGACGCTCACCAGCGTGGACAAACCAATGCGCAGCGGGTATTGCTCCAGCTGTTTCTGGTCCAGTTCGATACGCACAGGTAGACGCTGAACGACTTTGATCCAGTTACCGGTCGCATTTTGCGCCGGAAGCAGTGAGAACGCGCTACCTGTGCCCATATCCAGACCAACCACTTTACCGGTGTATTTCACATCATCGCCGTAAATATCGGTGGTGATGGTGACCGGCTGACCGATACGCATATTGGCAATCTGCGTCTCTTTAAAGTTGGCATCCACCCACATATTGGTGGCTGGAACGACCGCCATCAGCGGCGTCGTTGGGCTAATTTGCGCCCCAGGCTGTACCGCGCGGCGGGAGACATAACCGGTCATCGGACTGACAATACGGGTACGCTCCAGCGCCAGCCAGGCGTTACGTACTTCGGTGGCAGCCTGTTGCACGGCAGGCTGATCTTCCAGTTTAGTCCCCAGAATCATCGCCTGATTGGCATTGTATTGTTGAATAGCGACGTCCAGTTGCGCCTGGGCACTGGTGACAGCGTCGCGGGCGTGTTGCAGCTCTTCGCGACCAATCAGGTTGGCATTGCCCAGCGGCACACGGCGGTTGTAGTCGCTTTGTGCTTTCGCGAGGGCGATTTTTTGCACCTCAATATTCGCCTGCAACTGTTTGCTGTTAATCATCAGCTGGTGGGTTTGGCGAACGCTGGAAGCCAGTGCAGTTTTGGCTTTTTCAAACGCCTGGCGAGCATCTGTCGGGTCGAGAGTGACCAGAACATCGCCTTCTTTTACAAAATCGGTGTTATCGGCCCAGACTTTCGTCACGCTGCCAGACACCTGAGACATAATTTGAATCTGATTCCCTGCCACGTATGCGTCATCGGTTTCTTCGAAATGACGCAGTACCAAAAACCAATAAATCCCTATCGCTACGGCAATAATTATAAAGAGCAAGGTGAGAAGGAGGAGCAGACGCTTACGTTTGCCGCTCTTCTTTACCGGTTGCTGCGGGGTTTGAGTCTCCGCATTTGCGCTCATATTGTTCTCCACGATCTTCTTAACTCATCGGCTGAGCCGACCTGCTTGCCAAAAAGGCCAGCATGTTGCGATGCTGGCCGGTCATTTTTTCTTTTATAAATCTGGATTTTTGAGCGAGATGACGCGTTAGCTCATCGCTTCGAGAACCACACCGTCTTGTTCCATCTGGTCGAGACGGGAGAGCAATTTGCGGGTGATTTGCTCGAGCTGATCTTTTTCTGTTGTGCTGAGCGCGGACCAGAGTTGATGCAGGCAGTTATGCTGCGGTGGTAAAACCTCGCGCAAAAACTCGTGACCTTTTTCCGTTAATTGCAGATGCAGGCAGCGGCGATCGTTATCGCTTTCACGACGTTCGATCCAACCGCGTTTTTCCAGTTCATCGGCAATACGCGTCGCGTTGGTACGGGATGATCCAAGAGCACAACTTAATTCAGAAGGCTGAATACTGTGGTTTTCCTGAGACTCCAGCGTAATCAACGCCATAAACAACGTCTCGTTAATCCCCTGAGCCTTCAGCATTTTATTGCGGTTCTCCAGCAGCTTGCTTTGCATGTGCATGCAAAGACGAGTCAGAAGGATCTCCTGATAAGGAAAATCTTCGTGGCGGCTGGCGCGAAATTTTAGCATTTGTTCAATGGGCGTAAACGAACTATCCATTTGGGTATGACCTCATTAATTTCATCCGATATAGTAACGACAGTGACAAATAAAGTAAATGTATTGTTTTAGAAAAATGATTCTTGTGGGTTATATAATCGCCATCACTTTCCAGGCGAGCCCATAGGCCAGCGCACTAAGCAGTGTTGGGATGATAATGCTGCGTGTTTTATAGAAACTGGCACCCAGTACCGCGAAGCCGACCAGCGTGGGCACGAAACGGCGTGTATCGTGCATCACTTCTGGTGCGGTAGAGACAACCAGCAGAGCGCATATCGAGGCGATGCCAATGGTGTCGAGCAAAATACCTACCGCGCCACGTTTGGTTGGGCGGGCATTACCCACACGCAGGCGCAGCGGCAAATAGCGGAAGCAATAATTCGCCACGCCAACCAGTAACCCAAGCAGCAGAACCTCATAGCTCATCGGGCGCTCCTTGCCAGAATGCCTGGATTAACGCAGTGAGGCAGCCACAGACAATGCCTGCCAGAATGGCGACGGGAATAGAAAATAGCGTTACGCCTGCAAGGGCACCAACTAACGCTGCGGTAACGCAAAGAGATTGTTTGCGCTGGAAAGAGGCGAGCAGGAAACTCATAAAGAGTGCCGGAAGCATAAAACCTAATGCAGCTTCAACGGCGGGATAACCTTGCAGCAAGCCGCTGCCGGAGAATGCCCCTATTACCGTACCAAATACCCACGATGACCATGAACTGAAGGCAATGCCGATCATCCAGTTCTCGCTCCAGCGGCGATTATTGCGTACCAGTTTTGCGGTTGCGGCGGCAAAAACCTCATCCGTCAGGCCAAATGCCCACAGGGCGGTTTTCGATTTTTGCAGACGCTGAATAATACGGCTACGCAGTGACGGGCCATACAACACATGGCGAACATCCATTGCCATGACGGTCAGTGCAGCAACCCACAAACTACTCCCGGCTGCCAGCATCGCGGTAATGACGAACTGGCTCGCGCCTGCATAAATGATGCAGGAGAAAAAAACGCTTTCGAGAGGAGAGAATCCCAGACGGGTCGCATTCAGACCGAACGCAAAGGCCACCGGAATATAACTAATAACAATCGGTAAACTGTCTTTGCATCCTTCCATGAAGGTCGCCGAACCAGGAGCAGGCTGTGGAGTAGGGCTTTCCATAGAGTGTACGCTTAACGATTGTTAATATTATAAATAGACTGAATGAATATCTTAACCTTATCAGACTGATGGGCTTCTTAACACCCTTATAAGTGTAAAGCCACGAAAACGGTTGCTGATTGCTTAATTTGCGGCTTCCTGACGATGAAAACCTCGCCACCAGACCAGTAAGTTAACCAGGGCAATCGTCGCGCCAGCCAGACAAACGCCAGCCCAACCGCCATGTTGCCAGGCTGAGGCTGAAATTAGCGAACCGGCGGCACCGCCAATAAAGTAGCTGGTCATGTAACCTGCGGTCAGGCGATTACGCGCATCAGGGTGTATTCGATAAATTACCGTCTGGTTAGTGATATGCACGCCCTGTACGGTGAGATCCAGCACCAGGATGCCGATAATCAGCGCCAGTACGGAAGTGTGACCAAACCAGATCGCCAGCCATGAAAGTAATAGCAGCAGCAGACCGAAAGTTGTGGTGTGGTGCGATTTACCCTTATCGGCAAAACCGCCCGCCGGACGAGCGCCCAACGCTCCGGCAGCTCCCGCAAGTCCAAACAGACCAATGACACCATCGCTGTAGTTAAAAGGTGGAGCGCCAAGCAAAAAGGCCATTGAGGTCCAGAGAATGCTGAAGTTGGCAAAGGTCAGGCAGCCCAGCAATGCGCGGGTGCGCAGGATCTTATCGCTGATAAACATGCTGAAAACGGAACCTAACAACTGTGGGTAGTTGAGGTGGGTTTCTGATTTCATTTGTGGCAGACCACGCCATAATGCCAGCGCCATCAGTGCCATTAACACCGAGGCAACCCAAAAGACGGTGCGCCAGCCGCCGAGATTCGCCAGCAATCCGGCAACGGTCCGTGCGAGTAAGATCCCCAACAGCAGACCGCTCATAATAGTGCCAACCACTTTGCCGCGTTTGTCCGGTGAAGCCAGCGTCGCTGCCAGCGGAACCAGAATTTGTGCCACGACTGAGAATAAACCGGTTAATGCCGTACCGAGGATCATCATCGCCAGTGACTGACTGCTGGCAGTGATTAACATACCGCCCGCTGCCAGTAAGGTCATCGAGACAATCAGGCGGCGGCGTTCAAACATATCACCGAGGGGAACAAGAAACAGTAGACCTGCGGCATAGCCCAACTGCGCGGCGGTAACAATAAAGCCTGCCGAACTGGCGGAAAGGGAAAAGTTACGCGCGATGGTGTCGAGCAATGGCTGGGCGTAATAGTTACTGGCTACCGCCAGACCGGTGGCGATAGACATCAGCACGATCAGCGCCGGGCTAAGCTCATGATTAGGTTTAGTCATTATTTTTGTTCATCAGGTGATGATTAAGCTGGAAATCAATAATAGCGGATGTTGATGAATATGGGATGAAAGATAGATTGTTGAAATGTGCGATGTGGTTTGTAGGCATGATAAGACGCGCCAGCGTCGCATCAGGCATTGTGCACAGAACGGCGGATGCGGCGAAAACGCCTTATCCGCCATACGAATGAGTGTATTTTGTAGGCATGATAAGACGCGTCAGCGTCGCATCAGGCATTGTGTACAGAGCGGCGGATGAGGCAAAAACGCCTTATCCGCCTGAATAAAAATTACTTCTGCGCTGCCAGCGCCTCATTCACCCAGCCATCGAACTGCTGCTGGTGGGCTTTGATCCAGCCATCAACGTGGCCCTGAATATCGCCTTCTGAGGCTTTGCCGTCATGCATAATGGCGTTCTGGGCGTTAATATCGGCCACTGGCAACTGCATAATGGCAAACAGTTTGGCTGCCGCCGGATTTTTCTCGGTCCAGGCTTTGTTGGCAACGATATGCATGGTGCTGACCGGGAAGCCGTAATTCGCGCCATTCGGCAGTTTGGTATCGGCATTTTTATCGCCCGGCAGTGCGGAGAACGGCACCTGCAACCAGACCACATCTTTCCCTGGCTTCAGCTCATTACTCACCCAGTACGGCGTCCAGGTGTAATAAAACACCGGTTTGCCCTCTTTGTAGCGACTGATGGTGTCGGCCATCATCGCTGCGTAGTTCCCCTGATTATGCGTCACGGTGTTGGTCAGTTCATACGCGGCAAGCTGGTGGTTGATGGCACCTTCGCAGCCCCAGCCAGGGTTACAACCGGTTAAATCCGCTTTACCGTCGCCGTTGGTATCGAACAGTTTGGCGATCTTCGGATCTTTCAGTTGTGCGATGTTGGTGATTTTATACTGGTCGGCGGTTTTCTTATCGATCAGGTAACCCTGTGCCGCGCCGTTAACAAATACCCCTTCACGATAAAATTTCTTATCGCCACCGGCAGCTTCGTACATGTTGTCATGCAGTGGCGTCCAGTTCACGGCGGTGAAGGTTGCATCGCCGGAAGCAAGCGAGGTGTAGCCAACGTTGTAATCTACTTCGCTGGGTTTGTTGACGGTATAGCCTAATTTCTCCAGCGCACGGCTGACCAGCAGCGTCTGGAAGGTTTCTTCGGTGATGGTGCTTTGAACTGGATTTACAGTAATACCTTTGCCCGGCAGATCGGCAGCAAAAGTTTGTGTAGAGATAAGCGTGGCAAACGCTGTCGCAAAAAGTACGCTATGTCGCATTGTTATTCCTTTTTTTGGCAGGGTGATAATGCCCGGCGTCACCGGGCAAGTGCAGAGTTACTTAATGAATGGGCGGGTCAGCAGACCAACAGGGCCAGTGGTGTACCAGCGACGGTTGCCGCGACTGCGTGAGTCGCGCCCAACGGCCTGCGTCAGGCGATCGAGGATAATGGCGAGGATCACAATCCCGACGCCGCCAACGGTGGCAAGCCCCATATCCAGACGACCGATACCGCGAAGTACCATCTGACCCAGCCCGCCGACGGCAATCATCGAGGCAATGACCACCATAGAAAGGGCCAGCATCAGCGTCTGGTTAACGCCCGCCATAATGGTCGGCATCGCCAGCGGTAACTGAACTTTGAACAGCATCTGGCGCGGGCTGGCACCGAATGAGCGCGAGGCTTCAATCAGATCCGCCGGAACCTGGTTAATCCCCAGAATGGTCAGACGGATAATCGGCGGCAGAGCAAAGATGATCGTCACCACCACGCCCGGCACGTTACCGATACCAAATAGCATGACGATTGGCACCAGATAAACAAACGCTGGCGTGGTCTGCATGGCATCAAGCAGTGGACGAATAATTTTCGCCGCTCGCGGACTTCTCGCCAGCCAGATCCCCAGCGGCAAACCAATGACGATACAGAACAGCAGGGCGGTTAACACCAGCGCCAGGGTAACCATGGCCTGCGACCAGGCACCGATTGCGCCGATGGCAATCAGCGAAACCAGCGTCGCCACGCCCATTCCGACCCCGGAAATCTGCCAGGCGATGAGAGCGAAAACGATAATCGCCACCGGTGCGGGCATACCCAGCAGCAATTGCTGGAAACCGTTGAGAATGTAATCAACCGGAACGCGCACGCCCTGGAAGACGGGACGGAAATGGGTAACAACCCAGTCGATCCCTTCAGTGACCCAACTGTCGAGCGGGATCAGCGTTTTATGGAACGGATCGAGAATATTAAAATGCTCGACGTTTGGCGCAGGCGTACTGGTCAGCCAGTCAGCACCACCACCGTCAGTCGGTGCAGTCGCCGGTGTACCCCAGGCGTCTGCGGATTGCAGGGCACTGTCCGCCGCTGGCGTGGTATCCCACGGATTATTTTGATCAGCCATTATTTATCCCCTCACGATCTAAAGCGCGCAGCAGCATTCCTTTCGAAATGATGCCGACATACTGTTGGTCCTCGTCGACCACGGGCACCGCACAGGGTGCCTGTCCGACATGAGAGAGCAACTCGCTAAGAGGCGTTTGTGCATCGACTGCTAACGGCGCATCAATCAGCGCCGCATCAAGACCTTGCTGCTGCGTTAACGCGGTTTTAAGCGAATCGATGGAAACTGCGCCGACAAACTTATTACCGCGTTCGATAACGTAGCCATATTCGCGATCTTCATCCTGCAATAATTTCAGTGCCGAACGTGGGCCGAAGCCAGGGGTTTTACGAATTAAGCCATTCGGTGTCCGGCGGGCAATATCTTTCGCACTGAATACCTGACTAATATCAACGCCACGGAAGAAGGTACGGACATAATCATTCGCCGGATTATTGAGAATTTCATCCGGTGTGCCGACCTGTACCACTTCACCATTTTGCATAATGGCAATTCGGTCGCCAATACGCATAGCCTCATCGAGATCGTGGGAAATAAAGACAATGGTGCGCTGATGTTTCGCCTGTAATTTTACCAGCTCATCCTGCATCTCGGTGCGAATTAATGGATCGAGCGCCGAGAAGGCTTCGTCCATTAATAATATATCCGGATTAATCGCTAACGCGCGGGCTAATCCCACACGTTGACGCATCCCGCCAGAGAGTTCATCCGGGTAGCTGTGGGCATAATTTTCCAGCCCGACCTGACGCAGTGCATCAAGGGCTTTTTCCCGGCGTTCTTCGGCATTAATTCCGGCCAATTCCATACCGAACGCAGTATTGTCCAGCACGGTCATATGCGGCATTAAGGCAAAGGACTGGAAGACCATCGCAATCTTTTTTCTGCGCACCTCACGGAGTTCGGCATCGGATATTTTGGCAATATCCACACCATCAATCAGCACTTGCCCGCGGGTGGGTTCAATCAGGCGATTGAGAAGGCGTACCATTGTGGATTTACCCGAGCCGGATAATCCCATGATGACAAATATCTCGCCTTCTTCAATGGCCAGACTGGCGTCTTTTACGCCAAGCGATAGCCCAGTTTTTTCCAGAATTTGTTCTTTCGAAAGTCCTTGTTCGATATATTTGAACGCTCGCTGTGGATGCTCGCCAAATATTTTATAAAGATTTTTAATTTCTAATTTAATTGCCATGCAATAGAAAGATTCCTTTATTTGTTTATGTCGATATATTACCCAATGGAAATAGTCACTTTTTTCTACCCTAACATACTGAGAATCTGAGGCAACCCCTGAGGGCAAATGTGGCATGAATATTGATGCGAGCAAATCGCCGGAATTTCCCGTGATATAAGGGCTGAGAGCAAATCGAGAAAAGTTGATATTTTTTGTCATAGATAGCGAAAAAACGCCTGAATATTGTAGTTTCAGGCGAATAATGCAACAGAGTATCAGTGTAGATCACTACAGAATATTTGCGTGATAAAAAGCTATTTGGCGGGAATTATTTCCCTGCTGCGGGTAGTGATATTTTTGAAAATAACACCCTCAGAAATTCCAGTCTTCATCTTCTGTTTCAACCGCTTTCCCCATCACATAAGAGGAGCCTGAACCGGAAAAGAAATCGTGATTTTCATCGGCATTCGGCGAAAGCGCGGCGAGGATTGCCGGATTCACTTCCGCCATTTCTGCGGGAAATAACGGTTCGTAGCCCAGATTCATCAAAGCCTTATTGGCGTTGTAACAGAGAAACGCTTTCACATCGTCAGCCCACGGGGTTTCGGCGTACAGCTCATCGGTGTATTGCAACTCGTTGTCGTAGAGTTCCAGCAACAAATCGAAGGCGAAACTCTTCAACTCTTCACGTTGTCCCAGAGATATCTTTTCCATGTTTTTCTGATATTTATAGCCTATGTAGTAACCGTGGACTGCTTCATCGCGGATAATCAGACGGATCAGATCTGCGGTATTGGTCAGCTTTCCGCGGCTGGAAAAATACATCGGCAGCCAGAAACCGGAATAGAACAAAAAAGATTCAAGAAACACACTGGCGATTTTCTTTTTCAGCGGATCATCACCGCGATAATGTTGCTGAATAATCTGAGCTTTTCGCTGCAACGGTGCGTTTTCTTCACTCCAGGCGTAGGCGGCATCGACATCTTTGGTCTGACACAGCGTCGAGAAAATCGAACTGTAAGAGCGGGCATGAACCGCTTCCATAAAGCTGATATTCGATAATACCGCTTCTTCATGAGGCGTGAGTGCATCGGGCATCAGCGAAGGCGCGCCGATAACATTTTGCAGCGTGTCGAGCAGCGTCAGGCCAGTAAAAACGCGCATCGTCAGTTGTTGTTCTACGACAGTTAATGTCTGCCAGGCAGGAATATCGTTCGACAGCGGCACCTTTTCTGGTAGCCAGAAATTGCTGGTCAGGCGATTCCACACCTCCAGATCTTTATCGTCAGATATCTTGTTCCAGTTGATGGCGCTGATACGTGAGAGTTTCATAGATATTCCTTAAAGTGCACAGGAGACGCAGCCTTCAATTTCAGTGCCTTCCAGCGCCATCTGACGCAGGCGAATGTAATAGAGCGTTTTGATACCTTTGCGCCAGGCGTAAATCTGCGCTTTGTTGATATCGCGAGTGGTGGCGGTATCGGGGAAAAACAGCGTCAGCGACAAACCCTGATCGACATGGCGAGTCGCTTCCGCGTAGGTGTCGATGATCTTTTCTGCGCCGATTTCGTAAGCATCCTGATACAGCGCCAGATTCTCGTTAGTCATAAACGGGGCAGGGTAGTAAACGCGTCCTGTTTTGCCCTCTTTGCGTATCTCTACTTTCGCCACAATCGGATGAATACTCGACGTAGCATGGTTGATATAAGAGATAGAACCGGTTGGCGGCACCGCCTGAAGATTCTGGTTATAAATGCCGTAGCGCATCACGTCGTCGCGCAGTTGCGCCCACATCTCACGGGTAGGTAACGTAATACCGCTACGGGCAAACAGTTCGCCAACTTTCGTCGTTTTCGGCTGCCAGTTCCCTTGCAGATATTGGCTGAAATATTCACTACTGGCATAGCGTGACTGTTTGAACCCGGCGAAGGTTTCACCGCGTTCGCGTGCCAGCAACATCGAGGTACGCAGTGCGTGCCAGGTGATGGTATAGAAATAGAGATTGGTGAAATCCAGTGCTTCCGGCGAACCATAAGCGATGCCTTCTCGCGCCAGATAACCGTGTAAATTCATCTGCCCCAGCCCGATGGCGTGTGAGGCGGCATTTCCGGCTTCGATGGACGGCACGCTGCGGATATGACTCATATCTGACACCGCCGTTAAACCGCGTACGGCAGTCTCTACCGTGCGGGCAAAGTTGGGGGAATCCATGGTGTGGGCAATATTCAACGAACCTAAATTGCAGGAAATATCATGGCCTGTACGGGCATAGTCGAGATTCTCGTCATACTCTGAGGCGCTGTTAACCTGCAAAATTTCTGAGCATAGATTACTCATATTTATGCGCCCGGCGATAGGGTTAGCACGGTTTACCGTGTCTTCATACATGATGTAGGGATAGCCGGACTCAAACTGGATTTCTGCCAGTCGCTGGAAGAAATCACGGGCGTTGAGGTATTTTTTGCGGATGCGTTCATCGGCAACCAGTTCGTCATAGTGTTCGCTAATGGCGATATCGGCAAACGGCTTGCCATAAACTCGCTCAACGTCATAGGGCGAAAACAGCGCCATCTGCGCATTCTCTTTGGCCAGATGGAAAGTGATATCCGGGATCACCACGCCAAGCGACAGTGTTTTAATGCGGATTTTTTCGTCGGCATTTTCCCGTTTCGTGTCGAGAAAACGCAGAATATCGGGATGATGAGCATGTAAATAGACTGCACCAGCCCCCTGACGAGCGCCGAGTTGGTTGGCATAGGAAAATGCGTCTTCCAGCATTTTCATCACCGGAATTACGCCAGAAGATTGATTTTCAATACGTTTAATTGGCGCGCCCGCTTCCCGCAGATTCGACAGCAAAAATGCTACGCCGCCGCCGCGTTTCGACAGTTGCAGTGCGGAATTTACCGCCCGACCAATCGACTCCATATTGTCTTCAATACGCAGCAAAAAACAGGAAACCAGTTCGCCGCGCTGCTGCTTACCGCAGTTGAGGAATGTCGGCGTGGCTGGCTGAAAGCGTCCTGACAGCATTTCATCGGTCAGTTGCAACGCCAGCGTCTCATCGCCTTGTGCCAGCGTCAGCGCCACCATCGTGACTCGATCGGCAAAATCTTCCAGATAACGTTTACCGTCGAATGTCTTCAACGTATAGCTGGTGTAAAACTTCCATGCCCCGAGGAATGTCTGGAAACGAAAACCGCTGGTGTGTGCGTGGGCAAACAGCGTAATGACAAAGTCGCGAGAGTAGCGATTAAGAACGCTTTCATCATAGTAACCTTCGTTGACCAGCCAGTTCAGGCGCTGCTGCTGGCTACTGAAGGTCACACTGTTCGGACGCACATGCGTCGCAATAAAGGCGTCAACGGCCTGGCGGTCTTTATCGAACTGAATGCGACCTGCGCTATCGTAAAGATTAAGCATCGCATTCAGCGCGTGGTAATCCATCGTTTCCTGCGTCAGGCATTCTGCGGTTGTCGTTGCCAAAATTCGGTTACTCCTTTACGAACGTTTTCGATATCGCTTTGCGTACCCATGAGTTCAAAACGGTACAGCCACGGCACGCCGCATTTCTGAGCAATCACATCTCCGGCACGGCCATACGCCTCACCAAAGTTGCGATTACCCGAAGCAATAACGCCGCGAAGCAACGCCCGGTTGTGCTCGTCGTTTAAAAAGCGAATTACCTGTCGTGGCACCGCGCCAGCCGTACCGCCGCCGCCGTAAGAGGGCACGATCAGGATGTAAGGCTCGTCTACCTGAATCCGTTCCCGCTCATTGAGCGGGATGCGCACCGCGGGCAGTCCTAAACGTTCGATAAAACGCTGCGTATTTTCGGAGCTGCTGGAGAAGTAGACGAGCTGGCTCATGCACTGGCCGCGTGTGGCGCTGGATGCAGACGGTTAATCATGTCCGGACGGAAACCAGACCAGCTAAGATCGCCAGCAATCACTACCGGCAACTGACGAAAGCCCTGAGCACGCAACGCTTCTGCCGCTTCAGGAACGCGATCGACATTAATCATTTCAAAATCAAAGCCCCGGTTTTCCATCGCCCGTTTGGTGGCGTGGCACTGAACGCAATCGTTACGAGTGTAAATAGTAATGCGCATGATTCGTATTTCCGTTTAAAATGAAGATACGGCGCGATGATACGCGTCGGGTTGTCTCACTGTTGATACAGAGATACTAGATGTAGTTGAAAAAAGATTCAAGCACACAATATATAGCAAATAGTGGTCGAAATTACCCTGGATATGAGCGTGACGGGGTAGGGGAATTTTTGTGATTCACCAGGCAAAAAGAAACCCCGAAGACAGGCTTCGGGGTCAAAGACGCGTATTTATTATCATTTTTGCACTACGATTTGCGCATGCTTAACAGTGCGCCGATAAAAATACCTACCGCAGCTGCTGTACCCACGCTACACCAGGGTCTTTCACGAACAAAAGAATCCGCGCAGCCAACGGCATCGCGTGCGGCTTGCTGGACGCGAGTACGACCATGCATTCGCGCCCTGGTTTCTTTCAGCAATGCCTGAGCTTTACTGCGTGCGGCTTCAGCTTCCCCTTTGGCGTCGCTGCCCCAGGACTTTAATACAGATTCGAGGCTGTCAGCTAATTGATTGACATCATTCTGGATATCCTGCACGCCATCATCAACGTCGTTGCGGTTCGGTCGGTTAAACATATGATCCCCCATTAGAATTCGATGTAATTTTCAGTGTAGACCATAATTTTCTTAACTGAGGTTCATCGCGGCTTTATGGACTTTTCTGAAAGCGTTGTGAATGCGCAATCAGGTAAGGTAGGCCCGCGGTTGATAATAACGAGGATCAAATATGTATTTACGACCAGACGAGGTGGCGCGCGTACTTGAAAAAGTCGGTTTTACTGTCGATGTGGTAACCCAGAAAGCGTATGGTTACCGCCGTGGGGAAAATTATGTCTATGTTAATCGCGAAGCGCGAATGGGACGTACCGCTCTGGTAATTCATCCAACATTAAAAGAACGCAGTTCAACACTGGCTGAACCCGCTTCCGATATTAAAACTTGCGATCATTACCAGCAATTTCCGCTCTATTTAGCAGGCGAGCGACACGAGCATTACGGTATCCCGCATGGCTTCAGTTCGCGTGTTGCGCTTGAACGTTATTTGAATGGTTTATTTGGCGAAGCCAGTTAAAGACGCGACTGGCGATGCCAGTCGCGAAAAGAAGAGTCAGGCTTTTACCTGCTGGTAACGGCTGACTTTAAACAGTCGGCGGCAATAATCGAGGAAGTAGCCATAAACCGCCCCCATCAACATCGAAACAACGATGTTTGAACTGACCGCCGCCATAATCTGATGCCAGTCTGCGCCCACCACTAACAAGATCGCCACATACACCGGTGACTGGAACGTCACATAAGCCAGGATATCAGCCAGATTTTTTATCCAGCCCGACGGGCTAACTTTGCGTGCCGCGCGCATAAACAGATCGCGGTACATACCGTATGGCCATGCAATTAAGATGTTCACCGGAATCGCTACCAATCTGGAATAAAAAGACTGTTCGAAGCTCATTCCGGAGAGGAAAACTTCAATACACATGTTCACGACAGAACAGTAAACAACCATCGCGAACGTATCTGCAACTGCATGACGCAAGCGTGACTGCGGTGAGAACATGCTAATGCTCCTTAATAAAAGCGTAATGGGATGTTAATGGAGATGAAAGCAGTGGATCTCATTGCCATCTGCATTTTCGCATAGCGTATATCGCTGGCTATGACTATTCAATTAGTGAAAAATTTTTATTTAGTCAGTTTTTGTAGATAAAATATTCCGTAACGGCTCGTTTTTTGTACATTGTGGATTTTTACATGCCGATATGATTTATTTTCAATTAAATCAATTAGATATGACCTTGCCTTTAATTTCACTAATGAAAGTTTGGGGGTGAGGTAACGCTATAAGCGTAGAGAATTCGGTGTATGTCGTGACCGTGTCATTTACAGCATTTTTTATGCCAGAAAATGTACATTAACCGCAGAAAGCACCAGTGAGGGGTGTTTTCTTTTATTCTGTTATATTGCATTTTTATTCACTTCGGTTTTGTCAGGCTTGCGGAATTAGCGAGCAGAGAGCGCCACTCTGTTCACCAATAATCTAAATTACTCATCAAAATGGCTAATATATAATCTTGAAATTATTCTGAGAGTTTCAGAAAATAACAGCTGAAATAATCTCGCGCAGGACTGTAAATAGATTAAATTTTGTGGAAATATAATAAGTGATCGCTTACACTACGCGACGAAATACTTTTTTGTTTTGGCGTTAAAAGGTTTTCTTTATTATGTCCGTAATGTTACAAAGTTTAAATAACATTCGCACTCTCCGTGCGATGGCTCGTGAATTCTCCATTGACGTTCTTGAAGAAATGCTCGAAAAATTCAGGGTTGTCACTAAAGAAAGACGTGAAGAAGAAGAACAGCAGCAGCGTGAACTGGCTGAGCGTCAGGAAAAAATTAGCACCTGGCTGGAGCTGATGAAGGCTGACGGAATTAACCCGGAAGAGTTATTAGGTAATAGCTCTGCTGCTGCACCATGCGCTGGTAAAAAACGCCAGCCGCGTCCGGCGAAATATAAATTCACCGATGTTAACGGTGAAACTAAAACCTGGACCGGTCAGGGCCGTACACCGAAGCCAATTGCTCAGGCGCTGGCAGAAGGTAAATCTCTCGACGATTTCCTGATCTAATTACTGAGGCCGGATGTCGCTGCTAGGGCGCGTCCGGCGTCGCTTCTCAAGTTCGTTGGTTCCACGGCATCTTATCTAACAACCTTGCCATTCCACAAAAACCGCTGATTCCTGCAAACAGTAACCCGGCACCAACAAAGCCACTTAATAAGAAGAAACCGCTATTTACGGTATAACCCAGTACAACGCCGATTAATATTAAACCACCCGCAGCGATCTGCACCTGGCGCATTAACGGCAAGGGTTGAGATTTATTTACCGCTACTGGCAATCCAGCTCTTTTCCAGCCATCAATCCCATCTTCGAGTAAAAATATTTCTGCGGGGGCGGCAATCGCTGCTAATTTATCGGCGTTATTACTGGTGCGTTTACCTGCCTGGCAGTGGAATATAATTTGCTCGCGACGTAATTTAGGTGGAAGACCTGACTGTTCCAGCACGGATAATGGAGCCAGATCTGCTTCAGGAATATGTTCACGAAGATATTCATCAGCGTCACGAATATCGATTAACTTTGCGCCGCGTGCGATTAATTCTTGTGCATCATGCGGCGAAATGGTTGTCAAAGCCATAGTGACTCCTTACGGACAATAGACATTTTTCAGGGTGGCGATAATGGCATTTACCGCCTCATTTTTAATGGAATATAGAATGCGTTGGGCATCCCGTTGGCTGTCGATAAGCCCTTCGTCCCGCATACGAGCGAGATGCTGTGATGTCGCAGAGGCACTCAGTCCGGTAATGCGCGTCAGCTCTCCCGCGCTGGTGCCGGGGGAACCGCTAAGCATGCACAGAATCAGCAATCGTTTAGGATGGCTCATTGCTTTCAATAAGGCCGCTGCCTGTTCGGCACTGGCCTGTAATTGCGCGAGTTCAGTCATATTTATTTAAGTATTTTCTAAATTAAGTAAACTCTAAACTAAAAATGCAACATATACCAGCCTCAGCAGCGTAAATGAGAGTAAAAGCGTAAGCTGAAACTGGCAGGCTCCGCTAAAATTACTACGCTTAAGAGATAAAATCTCTTTTTAAACAATGAGTAATTTTCTTATAGGGAGTACATATGGGTTTCTGGAGAATCGTCATCACCATCATTCTGCCGCCGCTCGGCGTGCTGCTCGGTAAAGGGTTCGGTTGGGCGTTCATTATTAATATTCTGCTGACACTGCTTGGGTATATCCCCGGTTTGATTCACGCGTTCTGGGTGCAAACCCGCGATTAAACCTGTGCTCACCCCCGCGGCGTTAACGCGCCGCGTTCCTCTGCTACACTTTCTGAGTGTTTCCGTTAACGAATGAGGTAGCTATGGGTCTGTTCAATTTTGTGAAAGATGCCGGAGAAAAACTCTGGGACGCGGTTACAGGTCAGCACGATAAAGACGATCAGGCGAAGAAGGTGCAGGAGCATCTGAGCAAAACCGGTATACCTGATGCCGATAAAGTGAACATTCAAATTGCCGACGGCAAAGCGACGGTCACTGGTGACGGCCTGAGTCAGGAGGCGAAGGAGATAATCCTTGTTGCGGTGGGGAATATTTCCGGTATTGCCAGTGTTGATGATCAGGTGAAAACGGCGACACCAGCCACTGCCAGCCAGTTTTATACCGTTAAGTCTGGCGACACTCTGAGTGCCATTTCCAAACAGGTTTACGGTAACGCTAATCTGTACAATAAAATCTTCGAAGCGAATAAACCGATGCTAAAAAGCCCGGATAAAATTTATCCGGGGCAAGTGTTGCGTATTCCGGAAGAGTAGTTAATTGCCAGCCATCGCCTGCTGGATAATGGGAATTGGCGTCAGTAAATGCTGGCGCATTAACTCACTGGCGCGCGCGGTATCTCGCGCCAGTACCGCCGCAGTCAGGGTCTGGTGCTGATCGTGTTTATCCTCCAGCATTTCTACCGAAAGCACCGTTCGCCGCAGCCAGATAAATCGATAGCGCGCCGCCAGATCAAACAACCGTTCACGCATTTGCAGCAAATAGTGAGAACCACAGCCCGCCACAATTGCTGTATGAAACGCCTGATGACGCAGATCCCACTCATCAAGCATTTTCTCGCTGGCGTCACAGGCCTCCAGCTTACTCAGCAGATGCGCTTTTGCGAGAACGTCTGCCTCCCATTCATCGCCACCGCGGGCAATCGCCAGACTGACCAGCATCGCTTCCATATTGGCGCGGGCGTCGAAAATATCGAGCAGCTCCTGCTCTGACATAGACGCCACCCGATATCCTTTTTGATTCACCACCGTGACCAGCCGTTCCGCCACCAGTTGCGAAAGAGCTTCCCGTAACGGCCCAACGCCAAGTGCATAACGCGATGTCAGCAAACTCATTCGTAATTTTTCATCCGGTTGAAAATTACCGCGAATAATATCGTTCTTCAGCCAGCGATAGCCATCCAGAGACGTAATGGTCATGGTGTGACTCCTGATCATTATCAGCGCGTATTATGAACGGGTGTTTTTTGCCACAATACCAGCTTTTTCCAGCGCGCCATAATCGGCACGGTACAGATAATCCCTATCGCTAATAAGCCGGTAGAGATCACTTCTAACTGTTGCGCCGGGCGGAATAACATCACCACCAACACAAAGGTAATAAAGCCTATTACCAGCCAGGTGAGCCACGGGTAAAGCCACATGCGCAAGCGAATTTCGCTTCCTTCTGCTCGCAGAATTTTACGCATCCGCAACTGTGAAACGGCGATGACTAAATAAACCAGCAGGGCGATAGCACCGGAGCTGTCTATCAGGAATTTAAACACTTTCGCAGGTGCGTAATAGTTCACCACCACCGTTAAAAATGCCGCTCCGGTGGAGAGTAACACCGCCACATACGGGGTTTTACTGCGGTTGATTTTGCCCATTACCGCGGGCGCATCACCGCGACGGCTTAAGGAGTAGAGCATCCTTGACGCGGTATACAGCGCCGAGTTCAGACAGCTGGTTACGGAAAGTAATATCACGCAGTCCATGATTAATTTCGCATGGGGAATATTGAGCAATTCCAGAACCGAGCGATAAGAACCAACGGCTTTCAGCCCCGGCATATTCCACGGTATTAACGCCACTACGACAAAAATAGAGCACAAATAGAAGATAGAAATACGCCAGATAACCGAGTTGGTAGCGCGGACAATATGTTTTTCCGGCGTGTCGGATTCCGCGGCGGCAATGGTGACAATTTCTGCGCCCATAAACGAGAACATGGTGATCAACATCGCGCTTAATACCGCACCGAAGCCGTTGGGCATAAAGCCGCCGCTATCCCACAATCTTGAGATCCCGCTCACTTCGGCATAAGGGTAAAAACCGCTAATTGCGACTGCACCAAGGAAAATAAAGGCTAGGATAGCGATGACTTTGCACAGCGCCAGCCAGAACTCAAATTCGCCGTAGTTTTTAACGCTTAATAAATTACTGCCAGTTAAGGCGAGGGTAATGACGAGGGAAAATAACCAGATGGGAATGCCTGGAACCCACGAGTGCAGGATCATAGCGGTGATGTTGGCTTCCAGCGGGATAACCAGTACCCAAAACCACCAGTACAGCCAGCCGATGGTATAACCCGCCCAGCGGCCAATGGCTTTATCGGCATAGGTGGAAAACGAACCGGTATCGGGCGTGGCAACCGCCATTTCCGCCAGCATTCGCATAATCATAACCACCAGTAATCCGGCGAACAGATAGGCCAGTAATACCGCCGGGCCCGCTTCGGCGATGGCGACGCTGGAACCGACAAACAGACTTGCGCCGATAACACCGGCAATAGACAACATGGTGACGTGGCGTGACTTCAGCCCGCCGCCTAACTCATGTGGTTGCGATGATTGCCCCATCCTGAATCCTCTCGAAAGTGTGTCACTTGGGAGAGCGCCCCGACATTTCCCGCGTCGGGTCACGCGTTTAATTGAGACGGTCAACAAAATCTTAAAAACGAAAGCGGGAGGGTTTTCTCCCTCTCCCTTAGGGAGAGGGCCGGGGTGAGGGTGTAGCCGCGTGATTACCCCTCACCCTAACCCTCTCCCCAGAGGGGCGAGGGGACAGTCCGCAGTCGTTTTTAACTTTGTCGATCGCCTCATCGTTATTATTTTTTACTGCATCGTTATCATTCCCTTAGCAACGGTTAACTCTTACAAACGGACATAGCTACTGCTTCGCCTCAGCAAAACACTGGCTGATGATCTCCAGACCCTGACGGATCTGAGCGTCTTCAATGGTGAGCGGTACAAGGATGCGCAGCACGTTGTAATACGGGCCGCAGGAGAGAAGAATCAGGCCCTTATCGCGGGCGCGTGCCACGATCTCGGCGGTGAGTTTTGCGTCCGGTTTGCTGTGATCGCCATCTTCAAACAGCTCGATGGCAATCATCGCTCCCAGCCCGCGTACGTCGCCGATCTCCGGGTGTTTTTCGGCTATCGCCAACAATCCGTCTTTTAGCTTCTGCCCCAGATCGTTGGCTTTTTGCAGCAGATTTTCCTGCTCAAACACCTTCAACACTTCCAGCGCCGCCACGCAGGCAATCGGGTTACCGGCATAGGTGCCGCCCAGACCGCCTGGAGCGACGGCATCCATCACTTCCGCGCGCCCGGTGACGCCCGCCAGCGGGAAGCCGCCCGCGATCGATTTCGCAAAGGTGGTGAGATCCGGCGCAACGCCCATCTGCTCCATCGCAAACAGCGTGCCGGTACGCCCCGCGCCGCTCTGCACTTCATCGGCAATCAGCATGATCCCGTGCTCGTCACACAGCGCGCGTAAACGCTGCATAAAGGCTGGCGACGCGGCGTAGAAACCGCCTTCGCCCTGAACCGGCTCAATCACGATGGCGGCGATATCTTCCGGCGCGGCATCATTTTTGAAGATCCGGTGGATGCTGGCGATAGCGTCATCCTCGCTTATGCCGTGCAGCGGGCAAGGATAAAGCGCGCGATAAACATGACCCGGCATCAGCCCCATGCCCGCAGAGTACGGATTCACCTTGCCGGTCAGCGCCAGCGTGTAATGCGTGCGCCCGTGATACGCGCCGCTAAAAGCGATGGTGCCGCTACGTTTGGTGGCGGCGCGGGCGATTTTTACCGCGTTTTCCACCGCTTCGGAACCGGTCGTAACCAGCAGCGTTTTCTTGGCGAAATCGCCCGGCACCTTCTGATTCATAATCTCGCACAGCTCCAGATACGGCTCGTAAGCCAGCACCTGGAAGCAGGTGTGCGACAGTTTTTTCAACTGCGCTTCCACCGCGGCCACCACCTTCGGATGCAGGTGCCCGGTATTGAGCACCGCAATCCCGCCCGCGAAATCAAGATACTCACGGCCTTCAACGTCCCACACCCGGCAGTTTTCCGCGCGGTCAGCGAAAATCGGGTGAATTTGCCCAACGCCACGGGGAATCGCCTGACTGCGGCGCTGCATTAACTCTTTATTGCTGCTCATTCGCGTTCTCCAGTTAAAGACCGATGCACATATATTTGATTTCTAAGTAATCTTCGATGCCATACTTCGAACCTTCACGACCCAGACCCGAGGCTTTGATGCCGCCGAACGGGGCCACTTCATTGGAAATAATGCCGGTATTGATGCCGACGATGCCGTACTCCAGCGCTTCGCCCACGCGGAAGACGCGGCTTAAATCACGGGCGTAGAAATAGGCGGCAAGGCCAAACTCGGTGTCATTGGCTTGCGCAATCACATCGGCTTCATCTTTAAAGCGGAACAGCGGGGCGAGGGGGCCGAACGTCTCTTCTTTCGACACTTTGGCGTTGGCCGGCACGTCCACCAGAATGGTCGGCTGGAAGAAGTTGCCGCCGCGTTCATCAGCTTTACCGCCGCAAACCACACGCGCACCTTTCTCCAGCGCATCGGCAATATGCTCTTCCACTTTTGCTACCGCTTTTTCATCGATCAGCGGCCCGATGGTGACGCCTTTATCCAGCCCGTCGCCGATGTGCAGTTTGCTCACCGCCTGCTGTAGTTTTTCGGCAAAGCGGTCATACACGCCGTCCTGCACGTATAAACGGTTGGCGCAGACGCAGGTTTGCCCGGCGTTGCGGAATTTCGAGGCCAGCGCGCCTTCCACGGCTTTATCGAGATCGGCATCGTCAAAGACGATAAACGGCGCGTTGCCGCCCAGCTCCAGCGACACTTTTTTGATGTCTTTCGCGCACTGTTCCATTAACTGGCGGCCAATTTCGGTCGAGCCGGTAAACGACAGTTTGCGTACCAGCGGGTTGCTGGTCAGTTCATTACCCACCGCGCCCGCCGAACCGGTGACCACGTTAAACACGCCAGCCGGAATGCCCGCGCGGATCGCCAGCTCTGCCAGCGCCAGCGCAGAGAACGGCGTCTGACTGGCGGGCTTCAGCACCATGGTGCAACCTGCCGCCAGCGCCGGACCGGCTTTACGGGTAATCATCGCCGCCGGAAAGTTCCACGGCGTGATAGCAGCAGTGACGCCAATCGGCTGCTTGATAACAATCAGGCGTTTATCGGCCTGATGACCGGGAATGGTGTCGCCATAAATACGTTTGCCTTCTTCAGCAAACCACTCAATAAAGGAGGCGGCGTAGCTGATTTCGCCTTTCGCTTCAGCCAGCGGTTTACCCTGTTCGAGGGTCATCAGGCGCGCTAAATCGTCCTGATGCTCCATCATCAAATTGAACCAGTTGCGCAGAATGGTGGCGCGTTCTTTGGCGGTGAGCGCGCGCCAGGCGGGCAGGGCGCGGTTGGCGGCGTCGATAGCCGCGCGGGTTTCATCAGCGCCCATTTTGGGTACGCTACCCAGCTTGTCGCCGTTCGCCGGATTGGTGACGTCGATGACCTCGCCATTGTTGGCGTCCAGCCATTCCCCGTTAATCAATGCCTGCTGGCGGAATAAGTTACTGGCGTTAAGTTTCATTGTTACGTCCTGTTTTCAAAGGTTATTGATTAAATGCGGCGTGTAAGGCATCCACACTACGTGCCGCACGCAGCGTGCGTCCGGGGTTACTCTGGCTTGCCAACAGCGTTTGTACCTTGCTGACAATATGCGCACCAATAGGAATTGCTGATGTCGCTGCCGGGGAGGGCGCATTGCAGGTGTGGATCGTGCGTGGGGTGGTGACAAACAGAAAATCGTCAATCAGCTTGCCGTCCGGCGATACCGCCTGCGCCCGCACACCGGCGGGCCAGGGCTGGAGATCGCTTAACGAAAGCCGGGGACAATACTTTTGCACCAGCCGCAGATAGCCGCTTTTGCACAGCGAGTTTTTCATCTCGCCCAGTCCTGAGCGTAGATGGTTTTGCAGCACCCGGCGAATCCCCGACGAGCCCAAAATCTCCAGCGTGTCGCTAAATGAGAAGTCGCGCTTGCGATAGCCTTCGCGTTTGAAAGCCAGCACCGCGTTTGGCCCGACGGTGACGCTGCCATCGATCATTCGGGTGAGATGCACGCCCAAAAACGGCATTGCCGGGTCGGGAATGGGGTAAATCAGATGGTTAACAATCTGGTTATGCTCCGGCGCCAGGCGGAAATACTCGCCGCGGAACGGGCAGATGATAAAGCCCGGTTCGAGGCCGAGCATTTTCACCAGCCGGTCAGCCATCAGCCCGGAACAGCTAATCAGCGTCGATGCTTCATAGTCGCCGCCCTGACGGGTACGTATCACCACGCCGCTTTTATGCTCACTAAGGCCGCTGACTTCGGCGTTATAGATAATCTCGCCGCCTCTGGCCTGGAAAATTTTTGCCATCGCCGCCGTTACTTCGCGGTAGCTGACAATGCCGCTGGACGGCACAAAAATACCGCCAAGCCCGGTGATATTCGGTTCGCGCTCGCGCAGTTCATCGGCGTTTAACCACTCGCGCTCGATACCGTTTGCCGCCGTGCGTTCCCACAACGCGCGCATCCGTTCCATTTCGAGTTCAGAGGTGGCGACCAGCATCTTGCCGCAGTTGTCATAGCGAATGCCGTTTTGATCGCAAAAGGCTTTAGTGGCGCGGTTTCCCGCCAGGCAAAACTGTGCCTTCAGGCTACCGGGCGTGTAATAAACCCCGGCATGGATCACGCCGCTGTTGTGGCCCGTCTGGTGACAGGCCGGGCCGGACTCTTTTTCCAGCAACGCAATGCGGGCGTCCGGGTAGACATCAATCAGTTGCATGGCGGTCGACATGCCGATGATGCCACCGCCAATAATCACAAAATCATACATCCGCTCAATTCCTTTGCGCTACTGATGCGTCTGGTAGTGGTGAGTGGCGTAAGCGAAATAGCCACGCTGACGCATCAGTTCACGGCGCAGATCCGGGTGCGGAGTAAAGCGGTCGCGACCGTGCAGCCAGAACAGGTTGTTAATCAACAGGAATTTGCCAACGGGAACGGGCACAGAAAGAATGCCTTTGCTGGTTTCAATGGCGTCCGAAAGCTCGCTCAACCACACGCCTTCTTCGAAGTCTTTTGGCTGGACGAACTGGTCGATATAACGCATCACCGGGCGACCCTGTTGATCAACGTCGAACACCGGATGGAAAACATCTTTGCTGACGTTTTTACTCGGCGGCGCGGCAAAGCGCATTGGGCGACGCGCCAGCGGGTGGCGGAAATAGTGGTCCAGATGTTCCCAGTCATCGAGATGCAGCAGCAACGAATTTCCACCCTGCATGTTTTGCTCATCGATTTTCATCATCAGCACGTAATCGGTGATCTCTTCGACATACGTGCCGTCGTTGTGCAGTTCCATCACGCGGTGCGGCTGACGCAGATAGCTGTCTGAGTTATCGACATTTTTCACCACGAAACGCGCGTAATACTGACCGCTCATCGCATCGAAATTTGAGCGACCAATCAGATGCGCTACCGCCGTTGCCAGCTTCACCATCTCATCTGCCTGCGCCACATCATCGATACCCACCGCATTGATCAACAGCGCACCTTCAGCACGGTTTAGCAGGGTCTTCAACAGCAATGGTTGCAGCTGATTCGCACACAGATCGTCAAGAATTTTGCCTACCCGAAAACGCAGAAACGATTTGTACTCCAGCGCCTGCACGGGCCATTCGGCAACCTGTTCGAGAAACTGTTTGGTCGTCTGTTCGGTGAAGGTGAGTTCCAGCAGACGCGGGGATTGCGCCGACGGGATGAGAGTGAATCCGCTATAGTCCTGGCCTGAATCGACAGCGTTATTGTGTACGGCGGTCAGTGCATTCATCAGAAGCGATCCTCTTATGAGATGTAGGGTGACATGGCGATGCTCATTTCGTAGCCATAATCTAAAAATATCTACATTTCTGAAAAATGCGCACAAAAGCGACATATTGTTTTCTTATTGTGATCAAAAGCAACAAATTAGTAACATTTAACGTAGGGTATTAAGGCAAAGTGAGACAGGAAATGAATAACTAAAGCAACAGGTTAGGGGGAGTTAACATTAGAGAACAGATTATCTGGTCGATAAAAAACAGTAAATGGCTTCACTGCAAAATGACCGTTAGTAAACTAAACATATTATCTGCCCCGTTTTATCGGGGCAGATATAACATTAAATTATAAATAGAGATAGTTCGGCGGTTCTCCTGTTTTCCCTAAAAGAAGAGCGCTACGCCCAGGAATATTGATATTTAGAGATCCGCCTCTAAGCGTAAATACTTTACCAGGGGGGATAATTTTTCGGGTATTATTAATAATAATGTTAACGCTATTACTCCCCATGTTTTTATATATTCCAGGTTGCAATTTGTTAGGCCAGGTACCTTCAACTTCTTCGTTTCCTTTATTTATTATAACTAGTCCATCATGAGGAGAGTGATTAATGTTCACAGAATCCCCACGACTAAAGGCCAGAACGTTTTTAGTTGCAAATATACCCTCAAATGCGCTCCATATTCCTGCTTTATCTATATATAATGCGTGGAATTCATTGTAGAGCTGCTGATAGGTAGAGCAACCTTTATTAAGCCACGCCTCACCGCCAACACGCGTGGACCCATCATAATTTTTAATTTCAGTCGTTGATTTTAATACTTGGCCATCCCAGTAAACTAAAGGCCTGCTGAACGGCAGAGCGGCCATATATGCCATTGCTAATTGTTCATCTTGTTGATGGTTAAATAGAAAGTCATTGAAAAGATTACCATTGTTAGGAAAATCGTGGTTAATGTTAATCAATATCCGTCTTTCTGATGGGATACTTGAGATTGTGGAACCCGGTTTTGATGCAAGGGTTTGGAGATCTCCACCAAATGAAAAGGCTTTTATCGTTTTCATGAGCAATGAAAAATCAATGGCGCTTAAATTATCTCTTTCATAAAGCAGTGATGACATTTGTTGTTCATCCAACTGACAAGTTACCAGATATTCCATGTAATTCATAACGGCTTTTTTATGATATTTTGGGTTAAATAAGTTAGTATTGTGTAACCGCTCATTATAATTTTTAAGCGGTGGGGTTATTGATCTTTCTATTTGTTCATGTTTTGAGTGTTTTGCCGCATCATAACGTAAACCTCGTACGCCATATTTTCGCATTTCACGAACGTATTGATTTTGCAACATAATAACCTGGTCACTTTTGGGTGTTGTTTTAGGCATTCCATTTAAACGCTTTTCTTTTAATGCATGGAGGTTTTCCCATTCATCCTTAGAGATGTTATCTTTACTTGCTTCGAAGTCTTTTGCAGTGAGATGTATATCTTCTGGATGGATTTGTTTACGTTCTTTTGTTACTGGATCTTTAATGAATGGAATCAAAACCTGACCTTGCCAATAGCCAGGGATACCACCTTCTATATCTTTACTGATCTTCGCTCGTATATCAGCAGAGGGATAATCCAGGTCATTTTTACCACTACCCCCAATTCCCATAAAGTTAAAGGTATAATCAGGAATGATATCGATACCAAATTTTTTAGCATCTTTAACCAATGCAATAAAATCCTGCAAATCTCCCATTGGATTATGGATGGTACAAAGATCTTCGGGTTGATAAGCATGAAACCAGTAACCCTTTTCTTCTTCGGGAGTTTCTGGTCCGTCGGCGCGGAAAGTTGTCACTGGAGGGATTTGTATATACCCATAATGGCAACGTGCAAACTCAGACATATTTTCCCTGATTTGCTGGTAGGTGGCATTAAAAGCATGAAGAATCGCTTCGCCAGGTTTTTTGGGGGTTATGATTTCACATTGTGATTTCTGAACAGCAGTAAGAGATTTACGCTCAAGTGTTTGCCGTAGATGTTCTGGATTGATTAGTATTTTAAATGTTTCTTGCTGTTCGGAAGGTGACGTCACGTTAATATTATATACATCGGCTGCCAGCTCATAGTCAGGAATGTTAATAGCATATGCAATATACTCATCTTTTGGGGACGGTTTGTCAGATATAATGTGGGTGAAATGTTCAGCAGGACCATACTGATGAACACCGCTGTTATCACCTCTTTCAATCATTGTATCTCGTTGATAAACCCATGATTTTCCTTCTCCTATCCTGTCTGGCGCTGTAATGCTACGCTGTGCTGCTTTATTCAACTCTCGATAAGTTGTATCTGGAGAAAGGGAAATTTTATAATCGTTTTTTAACAGATCATTAATAACTTTTTCTGCGTGAAAAGTTGATATAATTTCTCTGTCTTTTAATCCTTGAGGGTAAACTCCACAAGAATTAATAATATTTGTTATACAGTTTAGATATTCTAATGTATTTAATTTGGAATTTAGATCCCCGTCAGTAATGTTCCATGATAACAATGTGGGGTTGTCGATAGGTAAATTTCTGGGTCCTAGTTTTATAGAAAACATAATAAAGTTCCTCTAATGGTAGAGTAATATGATGTATACGGAAACATAAAAATGTTTAATTGTTGTGAAAGTAATTGCAAACAGATGTCCTACTTTTATCCAATATTTATATGGAAAAGGATAATGCTTAAATCTGTTTTATTAATTATCGATGTGGTCTGGAGAGGCAACTGTCAAAAATCGCTCATACGAAACTAATGATTAGCAGAATAAGATCTATGAAAGAATATATTGCTATATGAAGTTTATTTTTATGGGGTGAAAAGTAACAGATATCATAATGATGCGAAAACTCTTCAGCTAATGTAATAAAGTTATATTATTAGATACAAAATCATTACAAACTATCATTGAATCGATGATAACTATAGATAGTGCTAATTATTAACATTTGCTTGTTGACTGCGAGTATCGACTTTGCGAATGGAAGCGGTGTCGGGTTTTATGTCGAGTGTAATGACGAGCAAGGATGAATGAGAACGCATAAAAATCTGTTATTTACATCATATGATCATCATGTTTATTGCGTGGTTTATAAGTATTGTTATTGCACACTCAAGGCCCTTTAGCTCAGTGGTTAGAGCAGGCGACTCATAATCGCTTGGTCGCTGGTTCAAGTCCAGCAAGGGCCACCAAATCATTATTTACGTATCAGGAAGAGTTAAGGGTACAAGGGGTACTCGATGGCGGTCTATATTTCATGACTAACGCCATTTCAAGGAAGAAGTGCGGTGGGTGGTTTCGAATGAGGGCTGGTGTTTTGGTACGTGGCACGCCACTGCAATGTATTTATCCATCAGTACTCATTCAAAAGTACCTGGAAAAAATGCCTGCTATGCCAAGCGGGCAAATTGCTTACATGTGGAATTAAGTAATTAACGATAAAGCCAGAGTATTATCATTTATTATACCCCTTAATTTAATCAGGTTAATTACTCAAATCACTGAACTATTCTCTGTTCGCTCACTGATGATGAGTGAGTACCACAACCAATGTATGTAGAACAATGCCGTAGAGTAAGGATGAAATGTCTCTGCCACGCCTTAAACATCTACTACTGACCAGAACACCCGCCGCAGGCAGATGAGTTTTGTGAGCGTTACAGGAGCGTGGCTATGCTCATTAACCAACGCTATTGAGATATAAATTTCTAACACTCGAAAAGCGAATTTCACTAATAAATTATAACGGGTGGTTTTTATCATACAGCGAAATAACTTTTTGTTTATTAAATTTAACATTCTTGTGCTAATTTAATTAAAAGTACCATGTATAGCATATGAAGCTGTTAATGCCAGCAATTGTCTCAAATGAGCGATTTTTTATAGTGACAAACAATAATAAAATTAAAAATAGCCATGTAGACATTAATTGAGGAATAGACAATGTTCGTTAGTAAAAGCAACGGATTTAACGCTAGCGCAGTTTTGGGTAGTGGAAGTTATAATGAAAATAAATCTTCTAAACACATGGAGCTACTAGCTCATAGTATTTTAAAATTAATTTGTAAGGAAGCTGCATCAGAGACGTATCGCGGTGCTCTTGAAACTTTACAAAAAATGATGTCTGAATGTATATATCAAGAAGGCAACGCCTTTGTCATTATGGGAGCTGGAGAACAATTAAAACGTATTAAATATGAAGTTGGTGAAAATAACTTAAAGGTATTCAACGTACACTTTAATAATAATCACGAGTTAGTTAGTTCTGGTGAGCCTGACGTAATATGTTTAAGCAAGCAGGTCTGGGAAAATCTTCTCATTAAACTAAAGCTGGAAAACAATGAAAATGTGTTTTCTGAAACTAAAAAATTATCGAATAAAAATAATGCCGATCAGTTTTTTTAATGCGCTAAAAGAAATGAACAGAACCTTTTCGATAATATAAGAAAAAGTGATTTTCATGTTGGTTTACTTAAGCCAAGTAGTACGCGTAGTGTTATTTTAGAAACGCCGCCAAATGTCTGTATGGAATCACGTAATTCATATGAAAACAAAATAGATGAGATTTCATCTTTGTCAGAGTCAAAGGAACACCCCATAGATATTCAAGAAAAAAAAGATGCGTTTGTGAATGAGTTCAAGGGGATATTATTTGATAAAAATGGAAGGTCTTCAGAGTTTCTACTTAATTTTTATGAATGTTGCTATGAGTTTTTACCAAGAGCGCAGCCTCAGGATAAAATCGAAAGCTATAATTCAGCACTGCAAGCTTTCTCCATCTTTTGTTCATCTACGTTGATACATAATAATATAGGCTTTGATTTCAAATTATTTCCAGAAGTCAAACTGTGTGGGGAAAATCTTGAAACGGTATTCAAATATAAAAATGGCGATGATGTCCGGGAGATAGCCAAAATTAACATTACTCTCCAAAAAGAAGAGGATGGTTTATATAATTTAGGTGGATTGGATTTTAAGGGATGCTTCTTTTCTGGACAGAACTTCAGTAACTATGATATTCAATATGTGAACTGGGGAACGTCATTGTTTGATCTTGATACTCCGTGTATTTTTAATGCGCCTGCTTACAACAAGAGTAATGAAAAATCATTAAAACCTGTGAGCGAAAACGGTTTAAGTGGAGTCTTGACTGATCGTAATAATAAAATAAAACTCATCACGGGCGTGGCACCATTCGATGATATTTTATTTATGGATGATGACTTTGATGATAGTTCCTCTGAGGACGATCCCGTTGAGAATAGTCCTGTTGTGACTAGTCCCGTTGTATCAAGTTCTAAAAGCAGTTTTCAATGATTAATAAATGGCTATTTTTACAAAGAGATAATAACGTAGATTGAAACAATATGTATTATTGATTGATTAAACGGGATTATTTTTTACACTACAACCATTTTGCTGCCACTACCAAAGAAAAAGGGGCTACGCTTTCACGTAACCCCTTGATTTATTTGTTGAGCTGGCGGTGTCTGAATTGGTGCTGTAATTGGTTGAAATATTTATTCTAATGTCTGGTTCAACTTTCCTTAGCTGCCTGAAAGTTTTTTTGATCTTACCCATCAATAATAGGGTTACGGTACACCACGCCTGACTGATGAACTGCGTGCTCAGGGTTACCTCTTCAACATAAAACCGTGGCAGGAGGTCCGGACTGAAAAAACTGCTCAGGACATTATCGGCGGTGGACGCACGGGTAGTCTGTAAACCGAACCGACTGGGGCGCAGTATGTGGCATCTTGTCGTGCTGTTGGAGGAGCTGTGCAAACGTGGTATTAACTTTCGTGCTCTGGCCCAATCTATATTTGCCCAACAATGGGGGGACGAATGCTGTAAAAGTAAAAGAATCTGCGATCTCAAAGTTATTGTGTGATTTTTATGTGAGCAGAAGATATTCATCAGAAACGATTATGTAAATCATTTTATTTTGCCGACGGCCTGATTGTCGAAAGAAAAGAATACGCCCGTATTTCCTGAATAGATTGACTTTTTTATCCAATCACACTTCAGCGCACTGTGTTTAAAAAATGCCTCTTTCTTATGTGGAATATCATCATTTCATCATGATGTCTTTGATGAGCGGTGAACACAATACACTTGCGCTGTCTCTTCAGGATGAATCCCCCGGTCTGGTGCCTGCGGGCTGATGTTGCAGCAGAGCTAAGGTCGCTTAAACGCTACTCAGTATTCACTTTTCAGAGGATGAAATTTATGAACAGGACCAGTCCCTATTATTTTCGCCGCTCAGTACTTTCCTTATTGATATCTGCCTTGATATATGCCCCGCCCGGGATGGCGGCCTTTACTACTAATGTTATTGGTGTGGTAAACGATGAGACTGTAGATGGCAACCAACGAGTAGATGAACGAGGTACAACAAATAACACTCATATTATCAACCATGGCCAGCAGAGTGTTTATGGCGGAGTATCTAATGGAAGTCTTATTGAATCTGGTGGATATCAAGATGTTGGAAGGAATAACAATTATATGGGGCAGTCTAATAATACAACCATTAACGGAGGAAGACAGACAATTCATGACGGGGGCATTTCCACCGGTACGATAATCGACAGTGGCAATCAGGACGTTTATACAGGTGGTATCAGCAATGGAACGACAATTAAGGGTGGTAATTCACACATAAGTGGGGGGACTGCGAATGGAACCATCATTGATGGTGGAGGGCAGACAGTAACAACTCAGGGGCATGTTGATGGTACAACGATAAATAAGTCCGGTTATCAGGACATCACGCAAGGAAGTATGGCAACGAACACAATCATAAATGGTGGACGACAGTATGTTGAACAGAGCACAGTAGGAACAACCACCATTAAAAATGGCGGTGAGCAAAGAGTATATGAAAGCCATGCGCTGGACACGACGATTGAAGGTGGAACTCAGTCTCTGAATAATAAGTCAACGGCAAAAAATACTCAGATCTATTCTGGTGGTACGCAAATTGTTGATTACACCAGCTCCTCGGATGTTATTGAAGTTTATTCCAGTGGCGTGCTTGATGTTAGTGGTGGTACGGCAACAAATGTTACCCAGCACGATGGTGCAATTTTAAAAACAAACACTAACGGTACGACGGTGAGCTGTACGATTAGTGAAGGTGCATTCTCCATCCACAATCACGTGGCAGACAATGTGTTGCTGGAAAACGGTGGTCATTTAGACATAAACGCATATGGTTCGGCAAATAAGACAATTATTAAAGATAAAGGAACAATGTCAGTTTTAACGAATGCTAAAGCTGATGCGACCCGAATAGATAACGGCGGGGTAATGGATGTTACCGGAAACGCGACCAATACCATAATCAATGGTGGTACACAGAATATTAATAATCATGGTATTGCCACGGGTACCAATATCAACGGCGGAACGCAAAATATCAAGAGCGGCGGGAAAGCTGACACGACAATTATATCCTCCGGGAGCCGGCAGGTTGTTGAGAAAGATGGTACGGCAACTGGCAGCAATATTAGCGCCGGAGGCTCGCTGATTGTCTATACCGGCGGTATTGCACATGGGGTTAACCAGGAGACGGGCATTGCTTTAGTTGCCAACACGGGCGCAGGGACTGATATCGAAGGATACAACAAGCTCTCTCACTTCACTATTACCGGAGGTGAAGCTAATTATGTTGTGCTGGAAAATACCGGCGAACTGACGGTAGTGGCTAAAACCTCGGCGAAAAATACTACCATTGATGCTGGCGGTAAGCTGATTGTCCAGAAGGAGGCTAAAACAGATAGCTCCAGACTTAATAATGGTGGCGTTCTGGAGGTTCAGGACGGTGGTGAGGCTAAGCATGTTGAGCAACAATCCGGCGGCGCATTAATTGCTTCCACGACTTCCGGAACACTTATCTAAGGAACCAACAGTTATGGTGATGCTTTCTACATCAGGAATTCAGAAGCTAAAAATGTAGTGCTGGAAAATGCTGGCTCATTAACAGTCGTCACTGGTTCCCGGGCAGTTGATACGATTATTAATGCCAACGGCAAAATGGATGTTTATGGAAAAGATGTTGGCACTGTACTCAATAGTGCTGGCACCCAAACAATATATGCCAGTGCCACTTCTGATAAAGCAAATATCAAAGGTGGCAAGCAAACGGTATATGGATTAGCCACTGAGGCAAATATTGAAAGTGGTGAACAAATTGTTGATGGTGGGTCAACAGATAAAACGCACATCAATGGCGGTACGCAAACCGTTCAGAATTATGGTAAGGCGATCAATACCGATATCGTCTCTGGCCTACAACAAATTATGGCAAACGGGACAGCGGAAGGTTCCATTATTAATGGCGGTTCACAGGTAGTTAATGAGGGCGGTCTGGCTGAAAACTCGGTGCTTAATGACGGCGGCACACTCGATGTGCGGGAGAAAGGCAGCGCAACGGGGATACAGCAGAGTAGCCAGGGCGCTTTGGTTGCAACCACCAGGGCGACGCGGGTCACAGGAACACGCGCGGATGGCGTCGCGTTCAGCATCGAGCAGGGTGCGGCGAACAATATCCTGCTGGCAAATGGCGGCGTGTTAACCGTGGAGTCAGACACCTCTTCTGACAAAACACAGGTCAATACGGGCGGACGGGAGATCGTCAAAACAAAAGCCACTGCGACAGGCACGACGCTCACCGGCGGCGAACAAATCGTCGAGGGGGTGGCGAATGAGACAACGATTAACGACGGCGGAATACAAACAGTTTCAGCTAACGGAGAGGCAATAAAAACAAAGATCAATGAAGGCGGTACGCTGACAGTTAACGATAATGGCAAAGCGACAGATATCGTCCAGAACAGCGGTGCCGCTCTCCAGACGAGCACGGCTAACGGTATTGAAATCAGCGGTACTCACCAGTACGGCACTTTTTCCATTTCCGGCAATTTAGCGACCAATATGTTGCTGGAAAATGGCGGTAATTTATTGGTATTAGCAGGTACCGAAGCTCGCGGCTCCACGGTTGGCAGCGGTGGAGCCGCCAACGGCAGTTATCGCAGCAACGGGCTGGGCGGTCACATTGAAACCGGGATGCGATTTACCGATGGTAACTGGAACCTGACGCCGTATGCATCGTTAACGGGGGTTCACCGCTGATAACCCTGAATATCATTTATCCAATGGCATGGAATCGAAATCAGTCGATACCCGCAGTTTATATCGTGAACTGGGTGCAACGCTGAGTTACAACATGCGTCTGGGGAACGGTATGGAAGTTGAGCCGTGGCTGAAGGCGGCTGTGCGCAAAGAATTTGTCGATGATAACCGGGTGAAAGTGAATAGTGACGGTAATTTCGTCAATGATTTGTCGGGCAGACGTGGAATATACCAGGCAGGTATTAAAGCCTCATTCAGCAGTACGTTAAGCGGGCATCTTGGGGTGGGGTATAGCCATGGTGCCGGTGTGGAATCCCCGTGGAACGGGGTAGCTGGTGTGAACTGGTCGTTCTGACCATCAACGAAAAAGCCCACATCTGTGGGCTTTCATGTCACCAGGAGCCGCGGCTCCTTTGCGTATTCTTTTATGTCTCCTCACCGTCTGGTCGGTGTCCTGCTGAGACTGCTAACTTCCTGTTTTTATTGGTGTTGTCCTTATACCGTCCAATCATGATTGGTGGAGCTGGCGGGAGTTGAACCCGTATCCGAAAAATTCTTAACCAATTGAATATTAATGATTTTTCTAATTTAAAATACCTCACGTGCATTTTACGTGCATATTGTAGTACCTCTAACGTCCTGATTCTGTCCAACATTTTGAAGTGTTTAGCCGCCACTGGGGCGGTGATTAGCGCTGTTTTGTGCTGTTCATAGCACTTCAAGACTATTCAATTCAGAGCAATCGTTGAAGAATTACCCGTAAGGTAATATCATACTATTTAGGTAACTGCGGTTATCACCATCAAGGGCCACTGATGACGCTGTTATCATCAGTGGCTTTTTGTACCTTCACTGCACAGCCAGTGAAGTGTTGAGGAGACTAGCATGAGAACAGTAGCGAGAAGATCGATACAGACGATTGAGCGTCGGACTCAACTCGTCAGTTCTTTTGTTGACTCAAACACAGCAAACGAGTTCTTCGTGAGAAGACTGAGTGATCGTGTCTCCCCGGCACGTCAGCTGTTTATTGTGACATTGAACAATGAGGTTCGTGACGGTGACGTGATCCCGTTCGCTGAGATCGCCATGAACAAAGAAAAATTGCGCTATGTTGTGAAGCCAGCAGATCAGTATCCTCAGTATGTAAGCAGTAATCTGCTGAAGAAAATTGAAGCGGCAATTGCTCTATACATGCAGAAGAACTACAGGGAAATTAACTACCATTAAAAGGTTGCTGAATGGCTCCTGCGTTAATACCTTCATATAACAAGGACTTGAACATTACGCCATTTGGCGAAAAACGTCTTATTGAGTCATTCTATTTTTTCACTGCCGAGGCTGGCTTACTGAGGGCTGATGAGTACATTGTCAGTTCTGGTGAGTTTCAGTACTACTTGGATGTGTATCAACTGGGATGTTCCACCGACGACTTTTTTTTAGACTATGGCAGTGACCTTCTTGATTCGAAGGTTCCAATGCAGGATCTGGTCAATACCCTCTTGGGTCTTGATATGGTAGACGATAACAAAACGATAAGAATAGGTCGTATACAGTTCAACGACTTTAATTTTATCGAAGAGAACGGTCAGATGATGACCGGAAAGCAAGTGAAAAGCGCTGTTATCGCACAGGATTTCCAATCAGCAGGTTTGGCGCGTGAGATCTATAAAATGCTTGCGCGAAAGCATGAGTTTCTCATCTGCGATAACATTCAAAGTATTGCCGGTGGTGCTCTTTGGGCTAGTAGCATCATTCGAATTGCCGAGGTACGGATCTACAATTCACGCACGAAGAAATTTATGGACATACTTGGTCCAGGTGCGCGTGGCGTTTCAGGTACTTTGCCATGGAGTGCGAATGATCTGTCTGTAGATGAGATTGTTCGCTGGGGTCGTGCGTATGATGATGAAAACTGTTGTCGTCACATTGTACATGTTATCTGTAAGGACCGACTCATTGACGATCAATTTCATGATTATGTTTCGATAGGTGGCGCGACAGAATAACCATCAAAAAGACCCGGCATTTGCCGGGTTTTTTCTTCAAATCACTTCTTCATTCCAGATTCCATTGCGGTTTTCCCGTCGTATTCAGCCAGGTATTTACCGTAATTGCGGAACAGCATTTCCGGCCCCTTATGCCCCATCTGCCCGGCAAGCCAGAAAAGGTTTACACCCTGGCTAATGTGTCTGGTGGCGAATGTGTGGCGCGTCTGGTACGGGTTACGGTAGCGCACACCAGCTTTTTTCAGGGTCGGCACCCATGCTTTTTTACGGATAGCGTCGGCGTTCGTCCAGGGATCTCCCGTTTTCGGATCGCTGAATATGAACTCACTTTTCATAAAGGTGTATTGCTTCTGCGCCTGCAGGGCCGCCAGCGCCTCACTGTTCAGCTCCACCTTACGGGTACCGGCTTTTGTCTTGGTGCCTTTAAGTACCCCTACGACACTGGCCGCCTGTATGTGCGCTGTATTACCTATAAAGTCGATATCGGTCCAACGTAATGCGCATAGCTCAGAGCTGCGTAGCCCTGTATTGAAGGCGAAGCGGAACAGATTCTGCCATTCCTGATACTTGCAGTGCTGATATATGGCACTGGTTTCCGCAGGCGCAAACGGATCAACTTCGTAATCGTCGGCGTTCGGTTTACTGTCGACCACGTGATACCGGCTGGCGCTGACAAGAGTTACCGGGTTAATAGTCAACAGGCCATCAGTTACAGCCTCATCAATGGCGCTGCGCAGAAATGACAGGTTATTCCTGATTGTTTTCAGCTTAGTTTTTCGGCTGGCTATCCAATTTTTTAGTACCGCAGGCGTCAATTCTGTTACATGTAGTTTATGTAGTTCTGATAGTGCTGATAGACATTTTTCGTAACCGCCAATGGTTGACGGCGACAGATTGCGGTTCATGCAAATTTTCAGGTATTCATCAAGATAGGACTTAATATTTTTGGTTTTCTTTACTACACCGAATAACTCCAGTTTTTTGGAACTGGGGAAATATTTCGCATATTCAAACGTTCCGCTGGCGATCTGATTTTGTATCTCCCCTAGCAGGCGCTCAGCATATTTAATACCACGTGTATTTGCCTCAAGCCGAGACAGGGGCTCCCTGCAAAGAACCCCTTTATATGTGAAAGTGATAACTAGTGTTGAAGCAGTTTTATGCTTACGAATAGTTACTCCTCTTGGCAGAGATAATAATCCTTGTTCTTTCTTGCCCATTTTGAAACCTCTATTAAGTCGACCCAGCGTTCTTTAACTCCGTCGACTTTTAATACATGAACCCCTTCTTTCCATATTCCTCTTTGTATCCGTTTGTTAACGGCATCAACCGTTTCTCCCGCGTCGCGGCAGTAGGTTGATATAGGCACGCAATCCAGCCCCATACATCACCTCACATAACACTCAGCCCACGGCAGTGGCACCACACGTCAAACATTCGCTTCACAACTTCACGACAGTAGAAGCCGTCAACATCTCGCGTCAGGTCATAGCGATTGCCGTAACGCTGGTGGACCCATTGTTCAAATGCTTTATTCATTCTTTACTTCCTTTTTATGGCTCGTAATTTTTTCAGGTGCTTTTCCTGCTCAGTGTCCGCGAGAATTTTGCGGTACTCCTGGTGGTCAATATGTTCGAACAGGCAGTTTAACTCACCAATGCGTACCCGCCCGGATCGTCCGTCCATCCGTCGAAAGAACACTGAGTGCTCAGTGATGCGAGTAATCACCACGGGGTATCTGAACCGCCCCGGGAATCCTGGAGACTAAACTTCCTGAGAAAGAGGTAAACAG
>ERZ1034710.89-NODE-89-length-42310-cov-14.652183_pt1 | contig 42310 bp, 58 predicted proteins | sample MGYA00520597_ERZ1034710 | MGnify/ENA primary metagenome ERZ1034710 (study PRJEB33766, sample SAMN09781714) | gut metagenome | biome: gut microbiome | host: Homo sapiens | place: Madagascar | study: EMG produced TPA metagenomics assembly of the PRJNA485056 data set... | reverse complement strand
CTTCGATGCTGGCAGAACCCAGCAGATGTCCGATATCCGTAAATCGGATTTTTACTCCCTCGCATACTTCCACGATCGTATTGTAATGGCAGGGAACGAACCGGCGGATCACGCCATCTGCATCCTCCATGGTATACAGCGGCTCCACCACTGCATTATTCGCGGAACGTTTTGCCTTACGATTCTTCCATTCCGCTTCGGCGGTTTGGATATGTGCACAGTCACGCAGCATAATGCTGCACAGATCCGCCGTAGCATCCGTGGTATAGATCTGTCCTCTGAAGCCTCTGGCATACAGAAGCGGCAGAAGACCCGAATGATCCACATGGGCATGAGTCAGGAATACATAATCAATCATGGATTCCGCCACCGGCAGCGGCACATTTTCAAATACATTGATGCCCTGCTCCATACCGTAGTCCACTAAAATATGTTTCCCGGCAACCTCCAGATAATGGCAGCTTCCGGTTACTTCATGGTCTGCCCCCACAAACACAAGTTTCATAGCTCTACCTCCGTTTTTGTAATGTTATTTCAAAGCATTGGCTGTTTCGTAGAACTGATAATAAATTCCCTTCTGCTCCATGAGCTGGTCGTGATCGCCTTCCTCCACGATACCATCGTCCGTCAGCACCAGGATCCGGTCCGAATTACGGATACTGGAAAGTCTGTGGGCTATGGTCAGGGTCGTGCGTCCCTCCGACAGCTCTCCTAAGGACTTCGCCACCGCAAATTCACTCTCATTATCCAGCGCGGAAGTAGCCTCATCCAGTATGATAATAGGCGGATTCTTCAGAAATACTCTGGCGATGCTGATCCGCTGCTTCTGTCCACCGGACAGCTTCACGCCCCGCTCTCCCACATAAGTATCATAGCCGTCCTTCAGTCCCATGATAAAATCATGAGCTCCGGCGCGTTTTGCCGCCGCGATCACGTCTTCTTTGGAAGCTCCCGGACGTCCATAGGAGATATTTTCAGAGATCGTACCGGAGAACAGATATACATCCTGCTGCACAATACCGATATTGCCACGCAGGCTCTTCAATGTAAAATGCTTGATATCCTGACCATCCAGCAGGATCTTTCCTTCCGAGACATCATAGAATCTGGGAATCAGATTGCACAGTGTCGTCTTTCCTCCACCGGAGGGGCCGACGATTGCCACCTTTTCCCCCGCATGGATCTGCAGGTTCAGATTCGTAAATACCTTATTGTGATCATCCGGATATTCGAAGCTTACTTTTTCAAAAGAGATTTCTCCCTTCGGGTCTTTCAGTTCGACCGCATCCGGTTCGTCAAAGATCTCGATATCCGCATCCACGATCTGTAGAAAACGCTCGATGCCGGTCATACCTCTCTGGAACTGCTCGGCGAATTCGATGATACGACGGATCGTTGCGATCAGTGTGGACACATACAGCATATATGCCACCAGATCACCTGCGGCTATCTTACCTCTTACCATGAAGATACCGCCTGCCACCAGGACTACCAGATACATCAGTCCGTCGAACAGCTTGACTGTGGTATTAAATGCCGCCATGTAGCGGTAGGTCAGCTTCTTAATATCCAGAAAGGTACCGTTGTCCTTCTCGAACTTTTCATTTTCCACTTCTTCATTGGTAAACGCCTTAACGACCTTATGTCCTAAGAGGCTGTCCTCGATCCGGGCATTCAGTTCGCCGATCTGGTTGCGCTGCTTACGGAAAGCGCTCCGCATCCGGAAATTCAGGATCATGCACACGCCGCACATCAACGGTACACATAAAAAGATCATCAAAGTCAGCGGCAGATTGATATTTGCCAGAATGACAAAAGAGATCACCGTCTTGATCCCGGCGATGAAAAATTCCTCCGGACAATGATGGGCGAATTCCGTCACATCGAATAAGTCATTGGTGATCCGTCCCATGATCTGACCGACCTTGGTATTGTTATAGTAGGTATTGGACAGCTTCTGCAAATGATTGTACGCATCTCTGCGCATGTCCGTCTCGATCTTCGCTCCCATGACGTGTCCCATATTGGACATATAGTAGCTGGCGATGCAGTCCACGATACGAAGTCCGAAATACAAAATGCCCAGCGTAAATATGGTCTTCACCGACAGGGCAGCCAGATCCCGCAGCCCCTCATTGGTAATATAGCGCATGATCAGTGGCAGTACCAGTTCACAGACCGTAGTCAGTGCCGCACAGAACAGATCCATGCACAGCGTAAAACGATATTTTTTAAAATAAGGTGCAAATCTTCGAAAAAGTTCACGGGTAGTATATTGTTTATTCTCCATTGCTATTAAATTCCTTTTTGGTCATTTCTATAAATGTTTCTTATAAATATTTTCCCTCTCCCTGATAAAAACGAACTTTCCCCTTTTGTTCTTTCTTCTGTTCATACAATGTCTTGTCCGCAGCCGACAGAAAATCCCACACTCGGTTTGGTTCCTTCGGAATAGCACAGACACCACCTATAGAAATCGTAAGCCACGGTTCCAATTCGGAATCTTCATTGGAAATTTTGCATTCCCGGATACCGGCACACAGCAATTCCGCATGTTCCATTGCATAGGTCAGATCACGCTCCGGCATTACTACCAGAAATTCATCCCCTCCATAACGCGCCACATAGTCCTCCGGGAATATTCTTTTCAACGTATCTGCCACTGCGCAGATTCCTTCATCCCCTTTTCCATGCCCGTACCGGTCGTTTAATTGTTTAAAATAGTCAATATCCAAAAATAGAATTCCCAGTTCTTTCTCATTTAATTTACAGGCTTCAAAGACATCCTCAAGATAACGGTTCAGACTTCTCTTGTTGTACAGCCCTGTCAATTCGTCATGCTCTGACTGATACAGTAATTTATTTCTCTTCTTCGTCTGCTCCCTCTGCTCCTCTTCCACCGCCTGCAGACGCTTACGCAGCTCCAGCATATACATGGCCTGATTGCTCTCGATCATTTCGCTGCTTTCCTTGATGTGGAAAAAAGTCTCTGCAGCCTGACGGAATTCCTCTATGGACATTTGTGCACTACAATAACGCAGACGTAACAACAAAAGTTGCAGTAACAGGCTTTTATTCTGTTCGATTGCTGCCTTAGGCTCCAGGCAATCCAATATCTCCTGCAGCAATTCTATATTACCGGTCTTTTCCACATATTGGAGGAGATTCTGAATACTGTCATATTCGGAAGACACCTGACGCATATCTTCCAATGCCATCACAGCCTGTCTTACATGGTCTGCCGCTTTTTCCCGGTGTCCTTCACTTTCTGCCAGATACGTGAAAAACACATTCGCTGCAAGTCTCGTTCCCCGAACGATCTCTTCGCTTTTTCCGGTTTCTTCCAGTTTGCGGCATACCTCCATTGCCTCCTGCTCCATATCCAGATGCAGCATACAACAGCCATACTCTGACAACATTTTCCGGAAATTGATCCGGCTGTAAATGCTGTCATCACCTGCTTTTTCAAACTCACGGATACATTCCCTATAACACTGCACGGCTCTGTCATAGACTCCGATAAGATAATATGCATCCGCCATATTGCTTAATACTATACTATGTACCATCTTATCATTATATTTCGCTGTATAATCCAATGCCCTACCATACTGTTCCATGGCCAGAGACAGATTGTTCTGCATATGTGCCACGATACCGATCATATTATAGACCCTGGCTACGTGAATCTCCTGATCCGTTCCCAAAAGGCATCTCACGCTTTCGTCCAGATACTTCAGACACTGTTCCTGATTCCCTGTATCCAGATGATAAAATGCTGCAAAATAACAGATCCTTCCATGGATTCCCCTATCCCTCTTCTCCGTCACAAAGGACAATGCCTGTTCCAGTGTCTCCCAAGTATATGGGATCCCATCTGCCATCTGTTGGTTTAACCGTTCTGCTGTCTCTAACATCTGCTGTCTGTCTACACTCATATTTGTCCCATCCTGTCAATTCCCCAATGCTTTACTCCTTATCATTGTATTATTTTATACCCCGGTGCGCAAGTTATTTTACGGAATAGATAAAATGTTTCCCTATTCTTTAAAAAAATGTTAGAATGAGAATATGTTTCGGAAATAAGTAAGAAAAAGGTATGGTTTTATGGAAAATATCGCAATAAACAAGAGATTTCAAGATCTGCATTTTGACAGCATCCAGGCCTTACGCGGTCTGGCGGCTCTTTTTGTGGTATTCCAGCACGTCCGCTTCCTTAATTTCGGTGCCTTCGGGGTAGACATATTTTTCTGTATCAGCGGGTTTATGATCATGTTCACCACAGAAAAAAGTACAAAATACTTCTTCCGGAAACGTCTGATCCGGATTCTGCCGCTGTATTATCTGATGACATTCGGCACTTACGCAATGCTGCTTTTATTCCCGTCCATGTTCCAGCAGACCAGACACAATCTTTCCTACCTGGTCAAGAGCCTGCTGTTTATTCCTTTTGATATCGGTGGTGGAATTATCCAGCCTCTGGTGCGGATCGGATGGACTATCAACTGTGAAATGCTGTTCTATCTGTTATTTTTCATTTCCTTTCATATCAGCATGAAATACCGCGGCCTGATCTGCAGTGCATTCCTGGTCGTTCTGGTAGGGGCAGTTCAGATATGCGCTCCATTGATCTCCTCCTGGCAGTCTCCGATAGGCAGGATGTTTTCTCCTGTTCTTATGTTTTACGGTGATCCTGTCATGCTGGAATTCATTTTCGGAATTCTCGCCTATTATCTGCTGCGGTTCTTATATAACAGACAGTTAAAGCATCCGGTACCGATGGCTGTAAGTGTGCTGTCTGCGGTAAGCATTCCGGTGTTTTTTTGTCTGCTGGCATTTTTCACCCCCAGGATCAATGTGATCGGTTTCCGCAGGCTTCCGTTGTGGGGACTTCCGGCACTTGTGCTGTTGGTTTTAGCTTTTCTGTCCGGACTGAAGCTCTCTCTGCCCCGCCTTTTTATCCTTATGGGAAATATCAGTTATTCCCTGTATCTGGTGCATTACTATCCGGTAATGCTCTTAGACCGGGCGGTGTTCGACTTCTCCACCCTCTCTGTAATGTCTGTCATCGGGGTGATCTTAAGTGTGGCGCTGAGTATCAGTCTGGCTTACCTGTCCTGGATCGTTGTGGAACAAAAATTCTCCGGATGGGTGCGGAAGAAACTGCTGCACTAAGCATTTCACTTGTAGCACTGCTTCTGCCATTTGATTATTTTATGAATTGTATATGCAATTTTCCAAAAAGATGCACACTTTTTCTGTTGACATTTAGAACACCCTATAGTATATTATAACTTGTCTGTAAGACATGCGCGAGTGGCTCAGCGGTGGAGCACCTCCTTGCCAAGGAGGGGGTCGCGGGTTCGATCCCCGTCTCGCGCTCTTTAAAACCCTTGATTTTTCAAGGGTTTTTCTATTTCATGTTGCATTTCATGTTGCATAGAGTTATTTCTTATTATATATTCCCTCCGTAAATGGCAAGTTAAGTGACTATATCAAAATTGTAGTAGCGTCAGCAGATTTAACACTAACAATAGGATCTCAAGGATCATGTATACTTAAGTTTACAACACCAAATGGGTATACTCCTATACTTGCCACGCCATATAGTGCTGACGAATGGTCTTGGGTTTGGAGCACATGTAATTTAGATAGTAGCACAAACTCCGTATATGCGGTTATTAAATGGGCAACTACAGTAACTGGTAATGATAGTCAAACACATACCATAAGAGCATTTGTTGTATGCGTAAAATCTTAACACACTAAACAATATACTATTAATAATTATTTTACTGTATATAGTTATTACCACTTCGCCTTTGTGTCCAACTCGCACCATTATCCCTGGTTTCATATACATCTACATTACTATTTGTAATATGGAATCTGAACTTTATAATAGTAGTTTCGCTTCTTCTAAAATCGATGTCGTAATCGTCTGGATTCGCATCATATATACTAAAACGCATTTGAGGTGTTGTGGTTAAAAATATTTTAGAAGAATCTAGTTTAGATGATAATTTTGAATTTAGAGTTGTAATATCATCACCGGTTGATTGTAACTTGCCATTTAAACGAGAACAGGCAGAGAGTTTTCCCAACACTCTCTGCCCTTTCGATGAAACGAATAATATAATACTCGTTCAATTTATCATATTCCTCGCGGCACGTCAATAGATTAAGCTACAGCCAGATACTCTCTGGTGGTCTGTCCGGCCAGTCCGTCCGCTGTGATCTTGCAGGACTTCTGGTAGGCAATGATCGCTGCCACTGTCTTAGGACCACAGATACCGTCGATATCAGCTTCCGTCAGCAGACCAGCCTCCATCAGTTCCCACTGGATCCACTTGACACCTTCACCTCGTGAGATATAATTTTTGATACCTTTCTTTTTCGCCTGCGCCACGCTAGTGACAATTGCTGTAGGCTCCTTATATGGATTTACTCCCTTCCAGGTTCCAGGTACCTTTACATCGTAGGTGTAATCCATATTCTTAAAAGTCAAGCCATACACCCATTTTGTCGCGGATACCTTTGTCATGACTGTGCCATAATTGATCCCCTTGGCTTCGATACACATAGGTACTCCGTTTACTTTTCCGATATACACACCTACGTGCCCGGATTTCCACAAGACGGTTCCCACCGCAAAATCATTGATCTTTGCAATCGGCATCCTGGTGTATGCCGTCTGATAGAGCTGATAGGAACCGATGTTAAGCTGCCGGTATCCGGCGATCAGTCCAGAGCAGTCCACATTAACCTTGCCGACTTGCCCCTTTCGCCTTGCCTTTGCCATGTAATTTACTGTGACCACTTTGGGATACATGGCATGCATGGTGCTCATTTTCTTTTCGTTGAGATTCCCCTCATGGATCTTGGCCCCGTAAAAATACGGGGTTCCAAGGTGCACTCTTGCATATTCTGCCAGTCCATTTCCTGTTTTCATTCTCCAGTTACCTCCTGTGTTTCCTCGGGCAACTTTGCCTTATCTTCTACTTTGCGATTGATATATTTCATAAGCGGCATTAAAAACGGAGGGATCTTTACCCCACTATCCTTCAGGTTTTCCAGAATGCTAATCAGCTCATTAACCACCAACCATACCGCTACCACCGTTGCAACTACAAATGGCACTGCAATTTCAATGCCGGCACATTCCACGCTGTACTGGATTAACACATCCGCAAATGCTCCGACAATTACCAACATCCACATGCCAATCTTTTTATAGATGCCGCGGATGCTCTTATAGCTGCTGATGCCTCCGTCCTCCCTAAATTTGGCAGCCATCAGTCCGGTGATGTAATCAATGATATTACATCCCACCAGCAGTAATACCGGGATTGCCAAGATCCCCAGCCAACTCATTAACACAGATAATGCTGCAATCACAGTTGCTTTTACTTTGTCCATAATATAGACCTCGCTTTCTTAAAATAAGAACCGGTCACCTCCCGTCGGGAAGCAATCGGCTCTTGGCTCTTAGTTACTATGTAATTGTGTCAGGACCATCTCTCACTCTCATAGGCGGTCTCCTACTCTGCTGTCAGATCTGCCAGTTGCGTCTCCAGATCATTGATCTGATCTCGGAGAGCCTGTCTCTCCGCGTGCACCTCTTCGATGTCATACTCGGTTTGCTCACCCAGTAACGTATACTCATAGGTCTTGATGATTTTATAGTCACTGGCGGCGATCCGGGCCTTGAAATTATTGATCTGCGCAGTCAGCTGACTGATCTGCTGCTGTCTGGCCAACTCCGTAAGCTCCTCTTCTGTGGGCTCAGGTTGCACCGGTGCAATCGGCTCGGTGTAGACGGATCCGTCATCGGACAACTCATACCAGCCGTCGCCCTCCCGGAATAAAGTAGTGTATGCCTCATACTCGCCGTTGTCCAGCGGGTATTTGCATCCCTCATCCAGGTAGAGCCGGAAGCCGTCAGTATTTACTGTGATGTTGTCTCCGGTGATCCGGATCACATGAGGGCTCTCCTCTGATACCACGACCAGCTGTGTGGTATCTTTATTTTTAAATTTGATATAGCCCATTACAGGACTCCTTTCTGGCACTGTTTAAGGCCGTGCCCGCCTTCTGATCTACTACGCTAAATGGCAAGTTAGATAAGACTTTTACAGATGGGTTTACCCATATCGAAACTATTAATCATGGATTGTCGCAATGTCAAGGAAAAAAGATAGGACGTTTATCTTTTCTCTTAATTGCCGGAACTTTCGATAAGGATATTATAGCAAATACAGCGTATCAGATTTGCACTGAATCCGTCTTAACAAATGCATTAGGATCTTATATATCTAACTGGGAAACATCGATTGAATATAATACGCTTACTCCGTGTAAAATATGGCTGAATGATTCTAACTTATGGATTTCATTTTTGCAAAATATACCTAAAGGAACTAATGCATACATTCGTTTTATTGGTTTTTAAATTAATTGATATAAACTATAATCGACATTGTATTCCATCCTGTCAAAGTAGTATTACCATCAATTAAAAGTATTTTATTTACATCAGATGCCATAATTTGTCCTATTGATCCATCATTATTATTTCTGTATGTACCAAAAGAATAAGCTTTTAGTGTTGCACCATCAATATTTAAAATTGGCTCCCATAATGAAGTAATGGATGTTCCTTGATAAAATTCAAAAGATAGAAATAAAAGTTGCCCAATTTTAAATATATGCAAACCTCTAATGGCTTGTACAGTAGAATCAACTACTGAAAGAGTTATGCCATCGACTGACTGCAATTTATCTAACTTGCCATTTATCACATCAAACTGATTCTTGACCGCCAGTGCATCCGCCAGATATCCGCTCCTAGTCAGTGCCATGAGATCCTCGTTGCTGGTGATGACCTGTGCAAATGCGGCCACGGTCATATCCGAAAACCACTTTTTGATCTTTCCAAATATGGTCTTATGGGTATCTCCTGTCATGATATTCTGGCGGCTTGATGTCTGGGTAAATGCTACCACATTGTCTCCGGAGTCTCCTGTCTTATCAAGCTTATTTTTAAGATCCGCTTCGATCTGTCCTACCACCGTACCATCGATGCAGGTATCAGCAAATTTTAAAAACTCGTTTACCGCATCCTGGTATTGCGTAAAAAGTGCATCCGTATTCAGCTCCGTAAAAGGTACGGCCAACCCACATACATCAGAGTTAAGACGCTGATCCGTGATATTCTGCTGCTGAATCTTGATTACTCCTGCTGCCACGTAGATATCTGCCACCACATAATCCTTGTATTCTTCCGTCCGTCGGCACTCCGGTGCAACCGGCTTATAAGATGGTGTGCCCTTCTGTAGCGTGTAATGGATATCTCCTTCATCCTTGCACCACGTTGCAGATACTCTGTCGATTCTTCCAAGTACCCCATCTGCCGGATCAATTTCGATTATGATATCTCCGGTGTTGTCGTACCTGTAACCGTCAATGATCATTTTCCCGGCTTTCAGTGTCACCGTCATATCTCCGTTTGCAATTACCTGCAGGTTCGTAGCCTCTTTCATGAAAATGCCTGACGAAATAAACGCTCGGAAATATCTGGCAAAATCGTCTGCCACATATTCTTTGTCATATCCAGTTTCTGTTTCTTCCGCATCACACGGAAAGCTCTTTTCTGTCTCCAGTGCCATACCTTTACTCCTTTGCTTTAATTAAATTTATCAGTGTCGGGACATCGTCACCTAACGTGATCACATACGATTCCTCTGTCTTCGAATAGCCTTTCTGGATTACTTTTACCTGTGTATCAACAGTAATCCCCCACTGCGTATCCTGACAGGTTACATAGTCTCCCAGAGCAAACTCCATTGCTTTATCTTTGTTAATTTTGACCTCGAAAGCCTTGGCAATATAATAGGCAGACATCTTTTCCAGCCCTTTCTGTCTAAGCTGATCCTGCAGGACTGCTGCCGTAATTCCATCCTCTGAGTAGCCTGACGCATTGTAAAACATCTCATATCTGTCCAGCCCCTCTCCGGATCCTACTGTTACCAGCACACGGTCTGCATCTTCTCCCGGCCCACCAACAAGACATACATTTCTGTAGTTTCCGTCATCCTCGTTGTAATCCTCTGTAAACACATTTTTAAATTTCCTCGTAAAAATACATGGGTGCTCTGTTCCCTGTGTCCTGTTCGTCCCTCTGTACACTTCAAACACAAGTTTTTTCCTTGCATAATCCAGCCTTAGACGATAACCCAATTCCGTTGTCTTTGACATGTCTGTCAGAGCTTCCTGCAGATTATCGTATGTAATCTGTTTCTCCACCTCTTCCATATCAAAGTTCTGTAATTCTCCAAGTTCTATGAGCGGCATCTTTCTCTTTTCATCCTCCGGAGTAATCGTCTGCTCCTGTACCATCTGCCGCATCATCTGTTCCGGTGTTCCTCTCATGATCATTTTCTTCCAGATGATCCTCTGCCGGAAATATCTTGTCACCATATACCCCTGTATCGTAATTGTCTGCTGTCCGTACTTGTTTAGCTTAAGCGTCTTTCTTGTAATCACCGCCGGCTGCAATTCGTCCGTTTTGTACAGCAGATATCCTCTCTGCAGGAGCTTGTTTGTTTTCTCGGTAAACATAAATACAACTTTTATAACCCCTGGCTCATGTAGCTTTTCCGTCCACAAGATGCTCTCGTAGGTCGATAGCACACCTACTATATTTAATTCTCTGTCCAGTACATAGATTTCCATGCTTATACCCCCGGATACCTATTGTAAAAATGGATTCTCGTCTCAAGATAGCTCTCTCCCTCGTCAGCAGCATAGCGAAAAAGATTATCCCCCGGATCAAGCTCCAGAAATGTGTTTCCTTCTCCTGCGAGATCGATTTTTCCAATGTAGTCCTCGGATACTCCATTTTTTATTCTGGTCACCGTATTATCCTGCCCGGTCTGTATGACTATCTTTTCCCCGGCTTCCATCGTGCACAGTAGTTTTATAAAAGTCCGCTTGTTTATATCAAATAACTGAGGATTTTTTACTGTACCACCCGCTACAAATGTGATCTGCATTCCCACTTTTATACTGGATCTGTTATACACCTTTGCGATCAAAGATTTACTCTTAATTCCAAAATGGACCCCTTTGTTCTTGGGAATAACCAGCGGAAAATGAAAGCCACCGACCACATTTGCTACTGCGATCATCGTTTCCGTTTTATCTCTCCAGTAAGGATCCATTGCCAGCAGGCTGACTGTATACTGTTGCACCGGTGCAACTTCCGTAAATTCAAATTTGGGGCTTTTCTCCGTGATCGCTTTTATTACTCGGTTGATCCCTCCGTAATAATGTGCCACTATCAATTCTTTTTTTGGTGCAAACAGGTTTTGCAGTTTGTCCCTCAGCATCTGCATCTGTGCTGTCGTATGTGCCTGCATCTGTCCGGTAATCTCCATCTCCCTCGGCAACACATAGCTATTAATCAATGTTGCTCCGTCCTGGTCAAATCCCTGGGACTTTACATGCTCTATTTCCAGCCGGTCAAATCCTTTGGTTTCCTGCACAGTGTAAGGATCTGCTGTCAGTTCTATCGATGTAATGCCATTACTTATGATAATTTTCCGATCTGTTACCATTCCTGTGCCGCCTCCTGTTGCGACTCCTTTATTCTGCGCGCCGTCTCAATCGGATCATCTGTCGGCGTGTAGAAATTGATCTCATTGTTTATCTCAATACGTTTCTCTGAGTTATTTGTTACTGTCTGCGGCTGATCTGCAAGAATGCTTGCGCTCGGAAGAGACATTGCAATTACATTATCGATGTCCGCCATTGTTTCCTTCCATCCCTCTATGTAACCTTCTCCGGACATTTCGCCCATGTACTCAAATTTTTTGGACGGGCTATGAATATCCAGCTCCCGTCTGGCGGCTTCCACGGCATTCCTCGCAAGCCTCTCCACCGCACTTACCACCGATGAGCTTCCGTTGTTGATACCCTGCGTCATTCCCTCCGGTATTCTTCGACCTATCTCTTCCCAGGCGGATGTGCTGATCTGAGATCTTCCGTTTGCTATAATTGTGGAGCACAACGCATTCAGAGTATTTATCACCTGCTGCCGCCGATTACCGATTCCCTGTATCAGCCCCTGGTCGATATTCTCGCCGATTCTTTGATATACCTTTGACGGACTGTGTATATCCAACGCCCTTTCTGTGGCCTTCACAGTGTCGTTTGCCATGCTTTCAGCCTGATTTGCTACTTTATCCGAGTTATCTTTAATTCCTGTCTGGAATCCTTCTGCAGCTTTTTCTCCTGCGGTCTGATATGACTTCATTACATCCGATGTCACCTCATCCGGGAGTGACATGGCCTCTGTAAACATATCATTTGCTTTGTCCAGCTCTTCATCCGTCATTTCCACAAATGTTGCCACATATCCTGCACCCTCAGGTCCCAGTTCAGCCAAATGCTGCAGCAGTCCCTGATTAACGCCTCTGTCCGCAAGCAGTTCCATGTTGTCAGCCCACTGCGTGATTCCATCGATCTGAGACTGCATGTTTTTTAACAGCTCGTCTGTAGACAACTGAGACCCGGTCTGAAATTCTGCAAAAATATCTAGCTGACCTTTTACCGCCGTTTGTACGGTATCATACATATCCTGCAAGGCTTTGGATGCTTCCTGGGACATTCCGGATATCTGGTTTCCTGCCGCTTCCGCCGCGTCCCCCAGTTGTCCGGTTGCTGCTGCAGTGTCATAAATACCTTCATTTTCGGAGATATAGTTATAACAGAACTCGTATTCTTCTGACAGACTTGAAATACTTCCGTTTGTGCTTGCAATTTCTTCATCAAGGCTGTCGAGTGCCGATTTTGCCTGATTTACTTTATCTGTATAAGGTTGTAATGCCTGGCTGGCATTCATGGATATTTCTGTGGCATTATCCAGAATATTATTTAATTTTTCTTGCGCTTCAGCGTACTCTTCCGCCTGTTCGGTCCTCTGCTCATGGAGTTCTGCCAGACGTTTTTCTGCTTCCCATTGCTCCTCTGCTATCTTTGCCATATCTTCTCTTGCCGCATTCGCTTTATCCATTGCTGACAATGCTTCGATATTGGCATAAATAGCATCTGTGGACATATTCAACAGTCCTGTCTGCTCATCCAGTTGCAGATTCAGATTCGGATACGCCGAATTTAATTCGTCTATGATCTGTTTCTGTCTGGTCTGCTCAGTTGCGGTAAGTTTTGTCTTCGATTGGAGTGATACCAGTTCGTCAACCAGTTTTTTTGCCGCAGTTGCTTCCTGCTCCATACCTGTTCTGGACTGTTCACGTGTCTGCTGTGCACTGGCATATTCATCATTTAATGATTTTGTTGATTCTACCAGTTCGTTTGTTTTCTGCGTCGTTTCAGACATCACAGACAGGTTATCCTTGTTGATCAGGATATAGGCTCCTACCGCTGCCGTGAGTCCTGCAATTGCAGTAACCATTATTCCTGCAGGATTGGCGTTCATCGCAGCAGATAAAAGCCATTGTGATACCGTTGCGCCTTCAGTGGCTTCTTTGTATGTTTCCCATGCCTTTTGCACCGCTACAATCGCAGGTCCGACAGTATTCATCTGCATGTTTGCCGCTACAATACCTGTCACGCCTGCTGCTACCAGATCCGCATTGTCAAGGATCCATGTAAGCCCGTCGATAGCTACCGGCAACGCCTCTTCTCCCAGGTCGAGTGCGCCCTCGCAGAAGTCAGCCATTGATTTTGATAACTTATTGAGAGAGGTATTAAGGTCTCCCTTTGTTACGGATTTCTGCAGACGATCCACGGCATCCGTGGCACCCTGCACTGCTGTACGCATGTTTTTATCAAATATCTCTTCCGTGGCAATTCCCAATCCCTCCAAAGCGGATTTTAAAATTGTCACATCCCCTTTGAGGTTATTGTTCATTGTATTTGCCATGTCACTGGCCGCACCTTTGCAACTGCTGATCTCTTTATACAGATTGTTAAATTCGTCCCCGGTTCCCTTCAGCAGAGCGTTGACCGCTGCGATGTCCGTCTTGTTAAAGATCTTATTGATCGTCTGCGTCTTTTCTGTGCTGGACATTCCCTCCATCGCACTGTTGAGATCGATCAGTATATCATTAAGGTCTCGCATGTTTCCGGTGGAATCTGCCACCTGAAGCCCTAATGACTCTATGGTATTTCTTGCAACATCTGTGGGAGCTGCTAGGGATAGCATTGTATTTCTTAAGTGTGTGCCGCCCTCTGCTCCTTTTATACCGTTGTTGGCCAGTACACCCAGTTCGGCATTCATTGTCTCAATTGACATTCCTGCCAGTGACACAGTTCCGGCACATACCAAAGTAGCCTCACCCAGCTGTGATACGCTGGTATTGGACTTCTGCGCCGTCTTTGTCATCTCGTCGATGTAGGTGTCTAGCTTGGATGTTTCCATGTTCAGAGCTGCCATAGAGTCCGTTACCAAATCAGATGCATAGGCAAGATCCATATCACCTGCTGCCGCAAGATCCAGCACCTTCGGCAGTGTCTCTACAATCTTTTTTACGTCATATCCGGCCAAAGCAAGATAATTCTCAGCCTCTGCCGCTTCCGTTGCCGAAAACTTTGTGGTTGCTCCGCATTTCTTTGCCGCCTCTTCCAGTTGCTTATAGCTCGCACTGCCAGCATTGATCTCATCCGCTGTCATTCCCATCGTCGCGGCGACCACGCTCATGGACGCATTAAAATCCACGCCCACACTCGTGGCAGATGTTGCAACCGTTTTAATACCGTCCGCTATAGCCTTGACACCTGTTTTAATAGCGTCCGCCGCAAGATTAGCCTTTAGCACATCGCCAAATACCGACACCTGCTCCGTGGCATCCCCGGTCTCTTTCCCCAGCTCATTAATGGATGTGGCACATTTATCCGTACTCTTCTCCGCCTCATTCATATACTGGGTGGTCTTGTTCAGGTCATCCTGCATATTGTTGAGTTCTGCCGTGGCATCATTCAATGCTGTTTGATAATACTTTGCTTTTTGTCCAGCTTTGTTGTAGCTTTCCTCGGCTTTTTCAAGCTTGGACTTCAGGTCATCTATGGTCTTAGCCTGCTCCGTCATTGCATCGGAGTTGTCCCCACTGCTCTCTGACAGGGCAGACATTTCCTTTTCTGCTTTTTCCAGCTCCTGTTTCAGCGCAGATATTTTTTCAGATGCAAGGTCCTGTTTTTGGGCAGAGTTCTCCATTGCTGCCTGATACACATTGACCTTTTGTGTCTGTGTCTCCACCTGCTTTGTCAATATCTCATGCTTTTTTGTAAGTGCATCCAGGGAGTTCTGGCTGTTCTTAAACTCTGAGCTGCACAGTTTCATCTCAGATCTGAGTTCCTGCTGATCTGCTTTTATATTTTTTAAGGCTTCCCGGTATGCTTTTTCTCCATCCAGGACAATTTTTCCACCGATTGTTCCTTTTGCTGCCATTTGCTGTCTCCTACAATACGTCCAGTGTGCTTATTTCCTCTTCTCTGTTGTCACTGACGCTAAAAAGTCCGCGTTTCGTCATAAAGTTATGATGCCTTTTGTATATCTCAAACAGGTCCATCCACGATCCGATATACTGCTGTCTCACTGTCCTATGTGTAAATCCCAGACATGTGACTCCCATCTGATAAAGCCAGGGGAAATCCATCGGTGTATCCTCTTCCGACTGGACTCCTCTGGCTCCTATTTTTTTGTTGCAAAACACCTACTGAACTCTTCCTGGAGCATAACACAAAGATCCATATATGGCACATTGCAGTTATGGAGGATATAATCCTCCGTAATCTCTTCCATCTGCCTATTATGCTCGTCTGCTTCGATCTGTAATCCTTCCATCACTGCTGCCGGCAGAATCAATTTTACAGCGGCGACTGACGGCTCCACAATATAGATCATCGGTACTCCATCCGCTGTATACATCTGATTTCCTTCCTCGTCCTTCCGGTATCTCCAGCCAAACAATTCTCTTTCAAATGCTTTTACACTTCCGTATTTTTCCTGTACCATTTCCAGCACATTCAGATCTATCTTAAACGGGTATGTCTTCTCCCCGATCATTATCCTTCTTAATTTTTCCATGCTTTTCTCCAAAAAGCCCCGGGATATCCCCGGGGCTGCCTGCTCAGTCTACAATTTATTAGCCGTTAATAAAATACTCCTTGATCATAATCTCAGAGTTTACAAGTCCGCTCTTGTATGCGATTGCTCTCAGTCCTGCCGTAGATGCAATGGAAATTGTATTGTTATACTCCGTTCCGTTTTCCTCAGAAGGTGTTGTTCCATCCGTGGTATATTTAATGGTTGCATCCTTGGTAGCGCATGAGAGTGTTACCGTCTGCGCTTCTGCATAAGTTCCACTATCCACAGATGCTTCGGGAGTAGCACACTGCTCTACTACACCAAACTTCGTCTGGATCCACTTATCCGCCTCTGCCTCTGTTGCATAGTACGGAGACTTGATCCGCCACTCACCATCCTCATTAGCAATGGCAGTGCCGCTCAGAGTAGGTGTCTTGAATACAATGGAGTCTCCCTTCGTTTCAAAGGACTCCTCTCCCTCTTTCATCTTTACTTTCAGGAGCACGCAGGCCCTGTACTTTTTAACTCCGTCCAGCTGCTCTGCTGTGATAAATCCATATCCAATATATCCGGCTTCGTCTTCGCTCTTGGAAGCTTCCTCTCCATTTACAGCAACGGTGTGTCCAAACATTATCTTTGCTGCCTCAGAAGGCAATCTGTCTGTTCCAATACTTACATTCGCATTCTTGAACTCTGATACGTATTCTGTCTGCTGATTGTCTGCATACAGCGGGGTTTCATTGTAGTTAGGTGTTACGGATGTGCTGATCGCCTTTCCACATTTAAAGGCATCAGAATACTTGTTAGTTGCAGGATTGAGTTTCGCAATCCAGGGTTTGGATAATCCAAAATTAGCCATTTTATATAGTCCTCCTTAATTTTCCGGCATTGTGATATTCACATTGAATACCGTATGCCTCTTTTTTTCAGGTGCATAGGAATCTACCCATGACTGGATGGATTCCACACAAAAACCGAGCTTTTTCAGTTCGGCTTTTATCTTTTTCTTGTCGCCCATGTACTCCTGCAGTGGTGGAGTATACAATGTAATCTGCAAATATGCCACAGTCTGCTGATCCTCGTTGTCGGCATCCAGTGCAGATCGTTCATCCTCATAGGTAAATGTGATATATTTTTCTTCTTTACCTTCGTATAAATCCGGTGCTACCGGACAGTGCACTACATCCTTCAGCGTCATGATCATGCTGTTGACATTCATGTTCCTCCCACCTTCCGATTATAAATTTCCTGCATTTTGCTCATGGTCTTTGCTTCTGCATCGTTTTTTGCCCTTTGCAGCCAGGGGCGGGGCGCCTGTCTCCCGGCTATTCCGTATTCCTTCCAGATTGCCTTCAGGATATTGGATACCGGATATTTTCGCGCTGTTCTCTGTCCATTTCGGTTCTTGGCAGTGTATGTATTCTTCGAATTCCCACTGGGGCCTATATGCACCAGCCAGGCGCCGTTCTTACACTTCTTTGGCTTATTGGCCTTGACCGACTGTACCATTTCAGATTCACCATCATGCAAAATGCTACTCTTCATGGAGCGTTGGATAGCATCCTTGTAAATCGGTGCCGCTTCTGAAAGCATATCTTCTGCCAGATCATCAAAATCTGTTTCCAGCAGTTCTGACAGAAAATCATCCTGGAAATTAAAATCAAAATCAGCCATCCTCTTCCTCCTGCAGATAAAGCTCCATCTGCATGGAATTTTCCGGTATGTATGTCCGGATGATCCTGTAGGTAGCACCCTCATGCTCTACTCTGTACGGTTTCTTTTTCTTCCCGTCAATTTCAACGATTGCGCTCTCAAAATCGTAGCGGTCCACCACCATCATCTTTGTGATAGTGATTCCCTCCCTGGCAGCCGCATAAAACTCTGCTCTCTTGATTCCCTTTTCTTCTGCAAAAACTTCTGTTTTGTGTAAGATTTCCTTAGTCAGGAACCCGTTACTGTCCAGCGTCTTCTCCGGAACTATCAGATTGATCAGTTCGCTTCTCATCTAATTCCCTCCCATTGTACAATCCACACAGGCTCATCGCATCTCTCAGATCTTTATATGCTTTTTCATGACGTTCACCTTGTCCCATATAATCAAGCTTCCACTTACAGTAAAGTTCACATGCTGTGTCCAGTAAATTGGATTCTTTTTTTATATTAGCACCCGCCATCTGCATATCCTGCAGGCAGGTGCCAATATACCTCTCGATATTTCTATCGAGTTTATCGTGCTTAATCATCATAGACTGGCGAATCTGTTCTGCCGAAATCATATGTCATCACCCCATGCAGTCAGTTGCTTATTTTGCAGCCTCTTTTAACAATGCGTGTGCCTTGGTTGTAAGCACATTGCCGTCCATGATCGCATAACCACAGTAATCTGTCTTGCGCTCTTTGACATGTTCTTCCGGGATCATAGTCATTTCTTTGTTGATATTCAGATGATATCCGTCCTTTGCATTGGATGCCAGAATCTCACCATCCTTCATGGAATCATCTTCTTTTACAAGCATCCCAAGAACTCTATAAGCTCCGCCTGCGGTCGGATCAGCTACAAAAATAGGTCTTCCGTTGCTATCTACAATAGCTGCAATTTTATTCCAGATGGTGTCAGTATTTGCATATACCTTAAGACCGGCACCATAGCCGGATTTTACTTTTGCCCTTAAAGCCAACATGTCTTTATACGTCGGCAGTGTTCCCTTTGCATAGGTAATCACCTGCGGTGTTCCCACTTCTCCCTCCAGAGCTGTCACTGTTCCCATGGGTTCAGGTTTACCAGAACTTGCGCCTGCGCCGGCTCCATGTGTTACACCGTATCCTGCTGCCGCTCCCATTTTCTTAGCCATCCTGCGCTGAATATAGGGGATAAAATCATCAATGGCCATCTCCTTCAGCTTCCACGTTACCGTAATATCTCTGGACAATTCGCAGCCCTTCAGAGTAAACTCCTTAAATGTTTCTTTTCCATCTTCAGTTACCGTATTTTCATCGTACCATTTTGCATCGCTAGAGGTATCCTCCTGGATCATTGTCAGTAATCCGTTTACATACGTCTTGGTTACCTCTCCAAAATAAGGATACATCTCTCCTGCCATTTCCCAGATTCCCTTAGATACAGTTTTGGGGATTACTACAGATGTATTCTCGGTAGTATGGACATACGCTTCATTTACCAGCTTGTATGCCTCCGCTTCCTTATTGCTGAGCGTTTTCCCCATCAAAGTCTTGGCCCAGGCATTTTTGTATTCCTCGGATGCCCATGCCTTTGCTTCCGGAGTCTCAGTAGTACTATCATCTTCTACCATAGTCTCCTGGATCATTGTCGGATTCATGGGCTTGGGATCCAGATTTAATGCCCGGAAGTCTGCCTGTGCCTGTGCAATAGCATCCCACTGTTCATCCAGATTCTTAACCTCATCCATCTTGGCCTGTGCTTTCTCTGCCTCGCCGGCATCGATCAGTTTCTGCGCTTCCTCCATCAGGGCCGCCCTTTTAGTCTCGTACTGTTTCTTGTTCATGCTCTTTTTTCTCCTTTTAATTTTAATAAATTTAAGTTGAGTTGCATTAAAAAAGCAGCGTCACCGGAATTTTCCGGTTCTTCTGCCTGTTTTAACATTCTTTTTACTTTTTCCATCTGGTTCTTGTCCGGCAGAGCAAATATCGGTCCTGCCACCAGTGGTATTTCCGGCTGTGATTCTTCAAACATGATTGCATCGATCAGCCCTTTTTCTTTTGCCTGTGCTGCTGTCAACCATGTTTCGTGTTCCATCATCTTCAGAGCATCTTCCTCCGACATTCCTGTCTTTTCAGTGTATGCCGTGCATAGTGCCTTGTCCGCTGTCCTAAGTACCTCTGCCATATGTTCCATGTCGTTATGATTTCCCTTAGCGCCGGATGATACACAATGTACCATCATTAAGGCCGTTGGAGACATTTCGCAGTATGATGCCATGGCCGCAATCGACGCTGCGCTGCATGCTTCTCCTGTGATGTAGATCTTTACGTTGTCTTTTCTACTCCTTAACAGAGTGTATATCTCAGATCCTACATCAATCACCCCTCCGGGAGAATTGACATATACCTCAATTTCGTCTCCATCGGCAAAAGCATCCATGATTTTCTGCACATCTGCCGGGCAGGTACTATCTTCCCCGAAAAAATCATAGTACCATTTATAATCATTCGGTATCATTACACCCCGGATGTTTATCCTGTGTTTCATCTTTACTCCTTTCTGCTGCATCTAACATTTTTACTATTAAATCAGACAGCACAATATAGTTCTTGTCATTCATCTGCGCCAATGTGTTCTGGATCATGTCTACAACCTGTGTGTCCAGTCTGCGGATAGGCTTGTCTCCATCCGCAATCGGTGCCATGTTCATGGTCTCTCGCCATTCATTCGGTGTCATGGCTCCACGGTCTACCATAGCCACAAAAGCAAGTTTTGTATTCAGGCTTGCGCATTGCAGATTGCTGGCTGTAAATACGATTTTATTGCCGTGTCCCCGCTCCTTTCTGGAAAAGAGTCTCACGGTATACACCTCTCCGAGCTGGATGGCCAACGGCTCAATTTCTGCCTCATAGTAGGCATTCCATTCATTCTCGTTCCACTTGGACTGTACAATTTTCTCATTCGTGTTGAAAAATGAATAGATTCTCTGAATGGCCTTCTCCGTCTGCGCAGCATTCGGAACGTAGTCTTTTGGTTCAATTCTTTCGGCTTTTGCTTTGGAATCCACACCGGCCGCCCCAAAAGTATCGCTTTCGATATTGAGGTAATTGTCGACAAAATCTTTCACATTCTGTTTTATATCTTCTCTTCGCAGTGATCCTGTAAAGGTCAACAGCCAGCGCACTATGCCGCTATTTTTAACAGCCTTTATAATTCCCTGATCAATGGTTCCGATTACTTCCATCATGGAGCTTAATGCTTTTGCAGGACTTTCCCCGAAAATATCATTCTCATTAAAATCCTGCCGCAGATGGATGATCTGGTCGTACCGGAAAATATTACTTTTACCATTCCTATACTGAAATTTCAGGTGTAACTCATCATTTATGTATACCGTTTCGCACATGACACACGGAATCGGATACAGCTGCATCGGTTTTCCATTTTCGTCCCTTATGACCAGTATAAATGCATTGTTATTCAGACATAGCTGGGTTGCTACTTTTTCTTGGAACATTTGTCCTGTCATAAAAGGATTCGGTTCCGATAGAATGAAGCGAATGTTTGCATCTGGATTGATTGTCATCCCCTTGGCATCCTGGCGGATATGCTTGGCAACCAGTTTTCCCGCTGCCTTTACCTTGGGTCTGATACAGGATCTCACAATATCACTATCGTACAGTCTGCCGTTCCATGCATAATAATGTTCTCCCCACGTTGTAACCATCTGTACGATGTTTTTATCTGTTTTTTCATTTATTGTCGGTTCTCGCTTTCGAAATAATCCCATTAATCCCATCGTTTCTCCTTAGATTATTGATTCATATTCTTCCAGGTTGTTCTCTAGTTCCACATACGCATCCAGAAGGCCTGCCATTCCGTCAATTCTTTTTGTGCTTGTATTTCCCTTGCACGGCTGAATATTATTGTTCTTGTCAATATCCACTGATGTATTGCAAAGGCACCATTTCAGTATCGGATTATTGTTGTACACTATTTTTTTTGCTTCCAGATCTGCGCCCAGCGATTTCATCGGTCCCGAAAGAGTTTTTTTACCCTGAATAATCGGATCCATGACAGCTACGCCAAATGTATCCTTCATGTCTTCCACAAAATACGTTGCAGACCATGCATCATATCCACACTTAAACAAGTAAATATCATATTCATTCTGCACCTGTTCAAACCATTCTCTGATATACCGATAATGCACTTTGTTTCCAGGACAAGTTCTCAGCCATTCGTTTTCTAACCATGTATCATATGGGATTTTATCTTCCCTGATTCTCTGCTCCAGCAAGTCTTCCGGTAGCCAATACATCTGTAGTACATATATCTTCTCATCATTCGGCACCTTGAAAATCACCGTTGCATTCGTAAGGTCCGTCGTGCTGGATAAATCGCATCCTCCAATTCCATAGCGCGGTTTCAGTTCCTTCAGGTCAAATGTCTCCCGATTGTCTATCTGCTCAAATGTCAGCCATGCTTCCGAAGACGTCTCACGTATATTAAATTCCTTGCAAACCAGATTTTTTACCAGTTTAGGATCCTGCATGGCCTTCTTTACCTTGGCACGCAAGGTATTTAAGTTTTTAATGGTCCCTAGTCCGGGGTTTGCTTTATACCAACACTTTTCATCAATCCATTCCTTTCTGCTGTCAAGTTCATAGACAAACGCAATCAAATGTTCATCTTTATAACCATTCTCGTCGAAGTAGCCATTTATCAGCCGCTCTGCCTCTTCATACTTCTGGTCATAGATATCTTCTCTTACAGTTCCAGCCGTCGTTGTAATAAATACCAACGGCTGTTCTCTGGCCGTGACGCCATCAGCTATGATGTCGTACAATGGTCTTCCATTTTTCCACTGGTGTATTTCATCCATCAGCGCTCCATGTACATTCAGTCCATCCATTGTGTCAGAATCCGAAGCCAGTGGTTTAAAAGTACCGGAGTTATAATCCTCCGAAGACAGATCTGCTACCAATGGTTTGACTCTCCGCAGCAGTGCCGGTGATTTTTTTACCATTCTTTTTGCTTCCTGCCATATGATCTTGGCCTGATCCCTTTTTGTTGCAACCGCATATACTTCCGGCCCCGGTTCTCCGTCTGCTACCTGTAGGTATAGTCCCACTCCGGATGCCAGCAGAGATTTTCCGTTCTTTTTCCCAACAATTAAAATAGCCTCCCGGTATTTCCGGAGGCCATTGATATCTACAAATCCAAATATAGCTGCCAACATTGCCTTTTCCCATAGTTCCAAGACAACTCTTTTCCCGCCGAATTTTCCTTTCGAATGGTGACAGTAGTTTTCAAAAAATTCCAGAATATGATTTCCGCGATGTGCACTATAAAAGTACTCTCCCGGATGATCTATGTCATAGATCAGTTTTTTATATGTCCTATATACTTTGTCACATACTATTACTTCTCCGCTTTCTATCTTCTCCCAGTATTCTCGGATCGGATTATAGTTTTCCGGATATTTTATCATATATCCTCACGTCCATTCACGAAATCATCAAAACTGTCTTCTTTTGCTGCCGGCTTGCTTGGTGTTTTTGGTAAACAGTCTACCAATATTTTCATTGCCTGCGTCTGTTTTTGTGACATCTGCAGGTACATCTGTGCATCCGGGCTTTGTTTTACACCCCACTGGTTTTCTCCGTTCTTGTATTCCACCGTTGTTCCATCCCTGACGATCTTCTCTCTCAGGTCCTGCATTGTTACTGTCATAAAAGCCACATCTGCAATGGTAGAATCCACTAATTTCTTTTTATTTTCATCAATTTCCTTGAATAATTTCCTAAGTCTGCCTATCTCTTTCTTAATTCTCTTCTGCTTATCCACATAATTGGAAATGCTGTCGTATTCAGCTTCCCGGCGGCATTCCTCTTTTTCAAATTCTTCATCGCTCATCATAGATACCACACCCCCCTTATGGAAACCTGTGTGTTAAATCAATCTCCGCTATCGGTTCTCGTTCATCCATACCCCACCTGTTTTTAAGGGGGGAGTCTATGTCCCTGACAGAAATCGGGTTGCCATCCTTGTCAAAGATGCATAACGGCTGCTGCCCCTTGCCAACTCCATGTCCGTCAAACTTGTCATGACAATCCTTGCACACATACTCTAAGTTATCATGATTGAGACTGATGTCCGGATCGCTAATGTTGTCCTGCGTCAACAAGATCTTGTGATGCACGATGTAGCCTAGCTTCTTCTTGCATTCCTCGCACAGTCCACCATCTACCAGTCTCCTGTCTGCAATATAATTATTCTTGCATTTGATCCATCGTCTGGATTTATAAAATGCTTTTGCCCACTCCTGCGCCATTGCCTCACCTGTTGCACCGGTGCAACCCCACGAAAAAAGGCAACGCAGATTACCTGCATTGCCCTTATCACTAATTTATCACACTAACATAATATCACATTTGACAACGAAAATTACGCCATCTTTTTTAAATGTGATCTATTCTCTGTTTTATTGCCTTATTTATATATTCATTTACACTCTCACCTGCTGCTGCCGCTGCCGTTTTGATTCGATCCTTTTCTCCTTTTGGAATCATAAGACTGATTCTGTCATATTTCTCTTTGTTATAACTATTCTGATAACTGATTTGATTAAATACTTTTTCTTCCATTGACATTCTTTCTCTTTTTTTCTCTCCCCATTTGATGTATACTATATTTACAGTTTGGGCGGCTTAGGCAAGTCCACCGCCCTTTCTGTGTCCCTAAAGCCTATTCAGCAGGCTTTTCTTTTTTGGCCATGTTTCTGACTTCCTGCACAGCCTTGGCAACCTCATCCATGTCCTTGCAATTACTGAACTTGTCGGCTACCAGATTAAGAATTACATCCATCTGTTTGTCTGTCATGTTTTCAGCCATTTGCTCTCCTTCCCATGCTTGCCCATTTATTTGTTAAGCACTCATATCTCTCTTAACTGTCTTTATTATATAGCATATTACTCAATATGTCAATACATATTATGTAATATGTTTAAATAATTTCTCCAATATATCTGCCTACTCTAATAATCACCTTCTGCACAATCCTCTGCATCTGTCTCTCGCTATAGCTGCATGATACAAGACGATGATACGGTACCGGCTTCCGGATTCCTCTTGACCAGTATCTTGCTCTTATGACATCCTGTTCCTCTTTTCTCAAGCCGTTGTACACATATTCTATTGCTTCTACTTCTTTTTTTATTCGCTCAAAATATACAGATGTCATCTTCAGAGCTTTTGCCTCTGTGACAGACTGTGCCTTATCTCTTTCCCTGGCAGGATCCGACGGACGACTGCTGCCTCCCGCCGGTGATGCCATGATATCTGATATGTACTCCTCGTATTCTTTCTTGCGCTGGGGATACCTCAATAATATAGTTTCGATAATCCTCCAGCTTGCTCTGTTAATTCTTTGCATCGATGCTTTCTCCTTTCTGTTGCACCGGTGCAATTCCGGTGCGGTTACTATGCTACTCTGTTGTATTTGTGCTGCATCTCTTCGATGTCATCTATTAAATAATACTGTACAGTCATGTCCGGCTTTGCATGTCCCAGTAATTTACTCACCAGCAATACATCACCAGTTTTGCGGTAAAGCACACTCGCAAATGTCTTGCGATACACATGCACGGTTGCCTTGATACGGGTCACTCCCCCGCGCAGAGCCATTCCCTTTGCCATATTTTCAATAGCTGCATTCTTCATCCGTTTGTGTGGAGCACGGTCGCACAGGAATAACGGATTTGTTCCCGGACGGTCTCCTATATAGTTCTTCAATGCTTTCACTGCCATCGGTGTCAACATGCCCGTACGGTAAGTGTCTGTCTTCTGTCCAAATATTGTCACTCGTTTATGTGATAGATCTATGTCAGCAACATTGAGATTTGAAATCTCTCCGACACGCATTCCAGTGCTCAACATCAGTTCAAAAAGTGCTTTCTCCTTTGGTGTCTGGAGCACATCCCGGATATCTTCCACTTCCTCATCGGAGATACGTTCCTTTTTGCGCTTAATCTGCTTGACCTTGTCCACACCATCAACAATATTGTCCTGGATATGTCGCTTCTTAAATGCCCAGCTGAAGAACGTGCAGAGATACCGGTATATTGTGGATTTATAATTATGACTAATGTGATCACGATAGGATCTGATTGCAAGGTAGTCTGTGATATCCTGTGCTGTCACATATTTATAATTTTTGTTTACAAAGTCAAAAAACTTGCGGATGATCCCGATGTAGCTCTTGATCGTGCCGGCATGGAGTCCTGCTGCCACCATGTCCACGCAGTACCTCTGCATTAACCACTCATTGTCATGCTCAATAGTCATAGGCAGCTGTTTGATCTCTGCCAGCTCAAAGTCCTGCAATTTGACGTACATGGTGATCTTCATCCGTTCAATCTGCTCTCGTGTCATAGTATCTCGTAATTCATAGGCAACATCATTGATCAGGTCATTTTTGGTCATAAGCGCACCTCTTTCGTATTGCCGTCCAGTGGATCATATGGTATGATACTGGTAAGCAGTTGAGCGGTACAGTCTACTTTGGTCGGTGGTTGTACCGCTGTTTTATTGGCATCGATTGCAGGCTCCTCTGCAGTTGGCTCTAAAATTGTGTATGATACTTATTACTCTTTTTCTATCACTCCTTCACTAACTTTCAGTTTTGTTGTGTAACGATACACATAATTACACAAATAATCAACCAAACAATTTCCGAAATGCGCAATCAGAAGAACTTATAACCCTGTCCCAGTCAAGTTCACATTTGCAGTAAGGACAGCAGGCATATTCCCGGGCAACTCCCATGCCGCATTCCACACAGCGGAAATCTTCGTCTACTCTGTTTCCTGCACTGTCATACGTTCTTGCCACGCTCTCCGGTGCTAATACCTTAACAAGCCGTATTCTTCTCATATTCCACCTCCGATAAATATACATCCAGTGCCTGCCGGATCACCCAGGAGATATGCCTGTCCTGCTGACGGCAGTAATCAATTAATCTCTCGTACTGCTCCGGATCCATGCTGATATCCTTCAGGATGTTCTTCTTACCTTCTTTCCTTGGTCTCGCCATACCTATCCCCTTTCTTTTACCTATTCTTTATGGCAATAATCAGATCATTATATGTTGCCTGATTCATATACATAGTCATATGTACCTGATCTACAACCGTTTCTCCACGTTTTTGCCAATCTTTGGTGATGTATCCATACCGCTTAATCCACTTTTTATTGATGCGCTTCTTTTTGTGTCTGCGCCGCTGGACCTGCTTGGTGGTAACTATAACGGTATATCCGCCCATCAGATCGTTCATTTTACTTAACATGCCTATCTTTCCTTTCGTTACACAATTTTTCCGATATTTCAGTTTAGATGTTCATAACACCAGACTTCCATCCTGCTTTTTTAGCCTCTTCTGAAAGAATCTCATTTTCTTCAGCTATAGCCATTTTTCTTTGTTGTTTTTCTAAACAATATATTGATAAAATTTCATCCACCAACTCATTAATACTACATAGCATATCTCCGTCAACCTCTTCGGTTCGTTCTGCATCATTTAAAATATTTTTTATATCTTCTGCACATTCATGTATTTTTCTCATACAAATGCCTCCATAAATCTTAATATTTCAGTTTAAATATCTAACGAAATCTGCTTAACTTCCGGCTCATAATTCATCCAGAGTATTTCTGTCCTCGCATGCCCTCCCTCTGCTCTGGTAGCCTTATATACCTTGTGCCATTCCGAAAGCATATCATTATACATATCGTTATCATATCCTGATAGAAGAATTTTCCCCTGATGATTAACAAGAGCCTTTAATAATTCCTCATGTTCGGCATCCTGCATTTCAAACTTATAGAGGTAATTCTTCCTAGTTCCATGCAAATATGGTGGATCAGCATAGATAAATACATCTTCTGTGTTGTACCTTTCTATCAGTTCTATGGCCGGTAAATTCTCAATCTGAACTCCCTTTAGCCTTTCAGTAGCCAATTTCATTGTTTCAGGAAGTTCGCTCCATGCTCTGGCCGGATTTGGAGAATTAGTCTGCTGACCTGATTTAAAGCCGTTCTGGTACAAATTCCCACAGCCAAATCCCATCCAACATTTAACAGCAAATCGTCTAGCTCTCTCTAAATCATCATTAGATGATTCATAAGCTGCCTTATACTCCGACCGGGAAAATGGTGTAAATTCTATCGCACGTTCCAGTTCGCCACTTCTATCTCTCAATATGCGGAAGAAATTTACTATTTCTTCATCAATATCATTAACTGTCTCAATGTGGCTACGCTGCTTATTAAAAAGCACCGCCAAACTACCAGCAAAAGGTTCTAAGTAAACATCATGCTTCGGTATGTGCTCACATATCCAAGGTGCAAGGCGATTCTTTGCTCCTGGATATTTCAATATGCTTTTCACCCTTTCACCTTCCTTTGTTAAATCCTAAGTTAGCTTTTTAATCGTTGTCCGCATTTCGGACAATATTCGTCGGTTACTTCTAACTCATTGCATCCATTTTCTTCCAAGCAGCAAGGACAGATGTATTCGTCCACATGGATCTCGCAGACTTTCATGGGGATCTGCTTCTTAAGAGCCTTTATTCCCATTTGTGCGGCTGCATAGGTCTCATCTGCCACAGGAAAGCTATTCAATTCTTCTATTGCTTCACTAATTGCAGTAATATCTGCAAGATCGGTAACCTGATCTGTCGCCTGTCCTGTGCACAACGCATATTCGTTCATAATTATCCGGATTATACAATTATCACAATCACTTGTGCAGGACTCGGATCCCTCACACGGCATCTCTACAACATACGGAACACTTTTCCCTCCGCTTGTAGTCGGATTCGTCATGGCGCAGCATTCTTCCGGCACCCATACTCCTTCATCAAATTCAATCATTTTTATCATTCTGCTGTCTCCTAAGTTATTTACCATTCTCTTCATCATTGCTGATACTTATCTTTTGCATTGCCGGCAGCACCAGTGCCACTAAACACCACGCTGATCCGGTATATTTGATAGCAACCATCACCGCTGCTGCCGTAGATATCCAAGCTGCTGCATAAGCAAGCCATACATTTTTATTTTTCATACCTTCCACTACTCCTTTACCATCCGATGATACAGTAACCCTGCATCAGTCCATATTCCGGTACATTCCGGAGCACATACCGGATCCGGCGTACTTCTGTCCGGCCAGTGCGTTCTCCGTTTTCCCACTCCATTAAGATCAGGACATCTCCCGGCTGTACATCATCTTCATCTTTTCGCAGCTCAAAGTTCTTCTTTTCCTCCCGGACTGCCTGGAAGTGCTTCGGCAGTATTTTCTTCTCCACTGTCTTCATTCTTCTTTTTCCTCTTCTTTCGGTATTTTTCCGGATCATAGTCCGGATTGAAGGAGCTGCGTGTCATGGATATGCTCTCTTTCCGCTGATCCTTTGCATATGATCTACGCATGGTTTCTATTTCCGGATCCTGGTTCTCTAATCCCATTGTCAGGAGATCTCCGTAAGAAAAGCTCCGGCGGAATCCTGTCTTTTTATCCCTGGTCAGCACGTTCCGTGGGTAAACTCCTATGACTTCGTATTCGCAGTATTTGCTCGCGCGGCCGATACGATCCTCGTCATTTATTTTGATCTTTATGGTGTCTCCTATATGTATGTTGCAGATGCGCGGCGCAGGATCCGGCAGAAGATTGCCGTCCCAGTCCTTATACTCCTGCATTGTTGTCTCCTTCCTGGGCGGCTGCTGCCTCTTGGTATCAGCGGCCGCCCCGTGGCTATGTCTATAGTTATCGTGAGTACACTCCAAAAGGCTTATTGGTTTAATTTCTTAATTGTTTCTTTGACGCTGTCGTAATAGCGATTGATTCCACGCACTAAAAGTTCTGTCTGTGTAATTCCCATCATTTCAGCGCAATATTCCATTCGCCGTTTTTCTTCTGGTGTCAGTCTTACTGAGATAAGTTCAGTTCGTGCTTTCATAATTTCTCCGTTTTGTATATACAAATTTGTATATACATTATTTCCATTTGCTGTAGGTCAGGGTTTCCTCCGACCAGTCCGGATAATGATCCTGCAGGTACTGCCTAAATATCTGCAGCATCTCATCCCGTCTGCCCTTGTTTCCGTTATCCAGCATCTCATGATGGCTTTGGCAACCCAGGGCTCCATTCTGCGGGATCCCGAGACCACCCCGGGAGCGCGGTATGTAGTGCATGATGCTCTGCAGCTGCTGTCCGTACCAGGTGACGTCCTCCATGTGATATCCCATACGGCAAAAGATGCACTGGTACAGATCCCGCTCCTTGATGATCTGACGAGAGGCGGCATTAAACTCCCTCGCTCTCGCCTGTTTCGACATCTTCGCCATCCGGTCCTCCTCCTTTGCTGAGTTCTTCCAGGCGGTCCAGATAGCCAGAGATATCAGACAACTGCTGTCTGGCGGCAACGATCAGATCCATCTCGACATATCGTACCAGGTTCTCCACGCTGCCACGGATGGACTGACGATAAGCTGCGCGCTGGTCTCCCTCGGATGGGCAATATTGCGGAAAGTCCTTTTCGATGTCGGTCTGCCCAGGTACCTGTTCTTCCGATCCCCTGGTGTCTGTTTCCCCTAAGGACGAGTCATTTACCTGTGTTTGCGGCTCTTCCGGTGCTGGATCCGGTGCGGCTCCCGGGATGGTCATCTGCTCCGGCTTCTTTTCCGGTTCCTTGGGCTTTTTCTTCGGTTCTGTGTTTGCTTTGGTCACACGGGATTCCTTACGCTTTTCCGGTTTCTTTTCTTTCGGTGAGTCGGTCGGTTGCACCGGTGCAACTTCCGGTTCTTCCGGTGTTAATTCCTCGCCATATAACATCTTGTACTTCTCCTCAGGACTGCTGCCTCCAAGAAACAGGGAATCTACCTCAAGGCAGATTTTTTGTGGTGCATATTCATGGCGCTCCAACGTCTTCAGGTTGATTACCGTGGCGCCGTCAGAATTTATAATGATCTGTGTCCTGCGCTCTCCCGGGATCCGGACTGTGTACACCGCATCCCCCTGCGGTATCAGTGCATCCATGATAGCAGTACTGCGGGGATAATTGCTTTTATTGCATATTTCCCACAGCTTCCGGAAGAGATCTTCCTGCTCCTTCCCCAACTGCCAGAGGTTACGCTGTAACGGTGATCCCTCCGGCGGAAGCATGGGCTTATCCGTTACGGCTGCTGCCTCTGCCTTCTCAATCTCCACCTCGATGTCAGATACCTGGCTCTCCGCATCTACCTCATCCTTGATGGCTTGAATCTCTGTTTTTGACAGTGTAGGCGGTAATGCCTCGTTAATCTCATTCGGGATCTGCAACATCAGTGTCAGCTTTGCATATCCAAATCCCTGGTAATTCTGCATGAGGTGATCCGAGTACCCGTTTTCCGAAAATCTGTCGTTAATGCTGATAAAGCGGCTCACCTGCGTCTTATCTATGCCATATTCCGCTTTGGCAAAGTCCGTCACTGTTGCATATCCGCTCTCTGCCAGGATATTTGTATCTCTGGCCACCTTGAGCAGATAACCGATCTGCACAAAGTCCTCCGCCGTCCGGGTGAGGACTGCATCCAGCTCCTGTTTATATTCCTGATATGTTTTTTGATAAATGATATGTTCCATTACCTGTCTCCTTTTAATAGACTTTTGGTGCTCTCTGAATAAATCTCTCCTCGTATCAGACTCAACATGATATCTTCCCCGAATTCTTCCACCTTGGCCTCTCCGCCGTGTACTTCCAGTACGTCATCTATGGGTACTGCGATTGCAGGCATTCCTGCACATGTCCGGAGCATTATTTTGCTTTCGTCAATCTCATCTACTCTTGCATGTGCCCATTTTATATCTCCGTCTGCCCGGAATCGGAACAGATACACCCCGCGCTCCTTCACTGTTATCCCATTGATTTCACATTGCCTTTTCTCTGTGTCTGCAACAAAATACATTCAGATTACCTCCATCAGATCTTCCGCTAGTCCTTTCAGGACTACAGTATTATTTTTTGCCTTCAGTTCTTCTATGTTTTTTTGGCGCAGGATTTCGCTCTGTGCCGCATACTCATGATCCTGCTTGCTCATACGCTTGCGGATTACTTTCTGCCACTCACGGAGGAACGGCTTGATCTCCTCTATGCCCGGTTCTTCGTCATAGGCTCCCCGGTGCTGGCGGATTGTACCGCCCGGCTCCACCTCGATCGTGTAAAAAGGCTTGTCCGGAGACTCCTGCTGCCTCAAGAAGCAGATATAGGTCTCTCTGCTGACTATCCGGTCAAAATACCTCTCTGTATTGCCTACGCAGTGATGCAGTGCCATGCCCTCTGCCGTGATCTCCATAAAATCCCTGGGAACCACAATGCAATAGGTGTCATTCTGATACTCAAACTTCTCACTGATCTCGGAAAGGATATCCTCATATCCCGGATACTTATCCCTCATTTTCTGTGCCTGCCATGCGGCTTCTCTTGCATCCCGTTTCCGCTTGATTTCTTCCCGTCGCAGCTCCATCTCTGCATTGACTTCATCGTGTCGGCGCTTCAATTCCCTGGGACGGTACACCAGGGCATCCTCCATGTGTTTCCCTAAATCCATTGCCATGCTGAGATAATCCTCGTACTGATCCCAGACTCCCACTATGGTTCTGCTGGGATAGCTTTCTTTTTTCTGCCTGTTGATGTAATTCATTAACTGTTCCGGTGTCAGGTATTTTCCCGCTTCCGACTGCAGATAGTTATTCGGTTCGATCTTATTTTTTTCTGCCCAGGATATGTACTTCTCTGACAGCTTCTTTTTGTTGAGGTTGGACCACTGCAGCCAGCGCAGCATACACATTCCGCCGTCTGCCTGTCTGAGACGGTTGATCAGCTGTTTATCCTCTATCTGCAGTATCTCCTCTGCATTTTCTCCGGATACATCAATCGTGCTCCCTGAATATCCGCCCCAGTAGGTGATGCACTGTGACAGTTCATCCAGCAGACGGTAAAAGCGTCCCTTTGCCATATATTCTGCGATACCGGTAAACGCTCTGTTACTTTCCACCATGAGACCGTTATAGTGCGCTTTTATTCCCATCTGGGCAAGTTTCGGAAATACATCTGTCCATGCCTCATATGCCGTTCCATGTAATCCGGCCTGAATACCTTCTGTGTCCGGATACAGATAGGCGCTGTGCCATCTTCGGCTGCTGTTGTTTCCGGTGCTCCATCCCGTCCAGTAAAGGCTCCCATAGTAATAGACTTTCATGATATCCTTTGTGTTCCGCAGCATCATCATCCGGATGTGCTCCTCCAGTTCCGTGGTTCTCGTTCCGTATCTGTCCCACTCCACTTTTACCTTAAAGTGCCGCTCCACTCCCTGTTTATCATCCACGTTATGGATCATGGTAAGCCAGTCCGTTGTAACGATGAATATATCCGCTCTCTTGTCCACGGTCAGGAGATGTCCGCACAGAGGACAGGTGATCTGCTTCCTGTGTTTCACCGGGACACCTGCTGCCTCCTCCTGAAAATCTCCGCCGCATGCCGTGCAATGGCAGGTCTTTTTCTGCTTGTCATAAAAAGCATACTGCAGATCACCTACCATCTGCTCTGTGATCCAGTCATATACTGCTTTTCCCGGTTTTGGACATTTGTCCATTAATCTACGGATGCGCTCCTCCTTACTGTTTCTGGCCTGTTCCCGCTTTTCTGCGTTATAGTCTGTCTCCATCCGCTCTATGCGCTGCAATACATCTTTTACCCAATCCTTCTTTTCTCTGGTAAGGATATCCAGTTCCCTGATCTGCTCCGGTGTCAGCCATTCTTTCTCTTTCAGCCGATAATCCCAGTAATCTCTTTCATAGTTATCTGTACAGCTGTTGATATTTGTTGCCTGCTTTATGCCGGTATCCGGGAAATATGTGCCGTACTCCCACGTTTTCAGATTGATCGCATGACGGCAGGTATTATTTCCACCCCTCCAGATATCCAGTATCAGATAATTCTCCGTTGTCTGGAATGTGATCTGCTTGGTTCTTTTTTCATCCGCCGGTATCACCGGTGCCCTGAGTATCTCTGTCCACTTCATGCCTGCTGCCTCCTTTCTGCTTCTGCCAGGTCTTCCAAGGTGTACCACACTCCCGGCAGGATATAGACTCCGTCCACATCAAATATCTTGGCCGCCGTGATCTTTCCTTTTTCTTCCCGGATCAGCCCCAGATGTGCTCCGGCACAGCCGCTTACTTTTGGATGCTGTCCCCTGGCAATGGCGATTCCGTCCGGGATCCTGATCTCTGCCGTGTTCTCATTTACCTGTACCATATGGTGGGAAGTCTTCCAGTTATCCCGTCGAGGATGATGTATCATGTAAAGCATGGCTTCTTTTGCGATATCCCGGTTGGTAAGTTCTTTCAGCAACGTCAGCCTCGTACATGCAATGCGTGTGTCGTGTCCGTCTTCTGCTATGTCCCCTTCTGCCTTTGCTTTAAAATACCTGTTATATTTACCCATTCCGTAATACCATGTGCAATCCAATACATACTCACAGGCATGGAGACCGGCATCAGCACACTTTGATTTTTCCGCCGTTGCAGGTACTCCGAGACGATACTGGAACAATCCCTCCCCGGATGTGCAGATCATGTCCTTGTTCGTTGCTTTGTATACAATCATTTCTTCTCTCCCATGTAATAATCCAGAACAATCCGTTTTAAGTCATCCCGGCCGCACATGCCAATATAGGCGGCGCTCTCCGGCAGTCCTGCTGCCTTTATGATCCGCATATCTACCTTGATCCGGTTCTTCGATGACAGTTTCATACCGGCGGCCAGTACGTCCAGCAGTTTCTTACTCGGGTCGAATACGGCATTGGCTAGTGTATCTCTATTCTCATCCGCATGATCCACCGGATATTCTGTCAGCATTTGTACAACAAAATCCTTCCAGTCCTTCATCTGGCTTTCAAGCTGCAGATCCTGCTCTTCCATGTTCAACTTTCCGATGGCCGCCATCGTGGCATTACAGAGAAAATCTTCCGGATCTTCGCTGTCCATGTAGTCCTCGGCATCCTCTTTCTCCAGTCCGTTCTCGGTGGCCAGTCCGATCAACGCTTCCAGGTCTCCCTCTGCCTTCTGGGCGGCTGCTGCCCTGTTTAACTCCTCTACGGTATTAAATATTCCAAATTTCTTTTCCATCTCCGTCTCCTTTCCCGGTTGCACCGGTGCAATTCTGTCAAAATGTTCTATTTCTACCATTTCGGTGACATCACCGGAATGGTTTCTAACTCTAGTCACTTACTGGTGTTACCTCTTGCAATTCCACTTTTGTAAAAATGTTAGATTTTACATCTATCTTTTTCATGTTATAGCTGAAAATATCAGAATACTCATGTCTGCCTTCCACGGCGGTGATACGGTGACCCACTTCTCGGACCTCTTTCAGAATCTTTTTCCACAAATCCGCATCTTTGATTTCTTTCCCGCGACTATTCTTCCAGCCGTTTCTCGCCCACCGTTCCGGCCAGCACTGATTGATCACGGATGCGATATAGCTGTTCTCCGTGTAGATCACAATTTCCCGATCACTTGGCAGTCTCTCCAGCGCCCTACAGATGCTCCACAACACCAGACGGTTGGCCGTGCTCTCCGCCTTCCCGATCTCCGGCGGCTTTTCATAGTTTTGACCGTTCTCCTGCTTCGTCCGCATGGTATACATGACCTTGCCCGTTCCCTTGGCCGATCCGCGCAGTGTCGCGCTCACAAACATTTCTATTATCAATCTCAACACCTCCTTCTCCCCGGCGGTCTCTTCCGCTCGGTGCACTTAAGTCTGATCAACGTGTAGCTCCGGTACAAAAATCCTGTGACCGGATTGATGCCCTCATGCATCCTGGCTATGTAATATCCCTTGGGTGGTTTGACTTCGGGCTTCCATCGGACCAGCTTGTCCGTCCGGGGCTCCGGGAGTGGCATATTGCGGCTGGTATTGTAGGAGGACTCCGCAATTCTGGGCTTGCCCGGTGTGCCGTCCGTCTTTACCTCCGCTGTGTGCTCGTCCTTGGTCAGGTAATTCGCCAGCTGCTCCATGTCATCCCCGTTAAATTTGCTGTTGCGGATCTCCGCCACATAGGTGCCGCCCTTGGTCCATGCCTTGGTTACAATGGCAGCCGCATCACCCTCCGGTGTCTGCTTGATCACAAGATGGATGTGCCAGGCTCCCTTGGTTCCACGCTCAATATTGCGGATCCAGTAGAACGGTGCTCCTCTCATCCTGTAGATCTTCCGGACTTTTGCCATCGCCGCCTGAAAGTCCTTCAGTGCTCCTGCCATATCTGGCGGACGGTTCCCCACCTCATAGGTCCATGTGATAAACAGATCTCCCGAATCAAAGTACTGGATCAGCCGCCACCGGCACAGCCTCGCCTTATTCCTCCTGTTAATCAACCTCACCTGTTCCTTGGTTGGCTTCTCCTTCTTCTGTCTGGTCTTACCCTTCCCCCCATAATTCCCATCATGGTACTCTTCCACGTCCAGGACATCCCCATGCTTCAGTCTCATTTTCTTTCTCTTAACCATGTCTCTGTATCCTAACTTTAATATCTTTATCAAGTGCGCAGGGGCTTTTAAAAGCCCCATTTTTCTTGACTTTTTTGGCTTACAGAGTTACAATTATCTTGTCTATATAAGTAGCTCTGTGAGCTGGCCGGCATCGCCAAATGCCGGCTTTTTTATTGCTCTGCGTAGACAGGCTCTACTATGTAATTATCCGGTGACCAGTAGTACCGCTTTTTGCCTGTCAGCAGGTACTTCACGCCCTGGATCTCTCTGTCGTAGTACTCCACTGTGCGTTTAAAATCTGCCCTCTCACGCTGCAGGCGGTCCAGTATGACCCGGATGGCATCATCGGTGATTGTGATGTACCGGATACCCTTCATCATGACCAGATGTGCGTCCTGATACTTTCGGAGAACATACGGAAAAACCTCCTGCGCCTCGTGGTCAACCAGCATCATCAACGGCTCTGTTGGGGTCTGTTCCAACCTCTCCATAAGCTCCTGCACTCTCTCGTCTTTCACGCATCCCACCTCCTCTCAGTTTCGCTATCCTCAGCTCCATAATTCGTGCCCTCCGGCGCTTTTCCTGCCATTTTTCTGCCTGTTCCTCGCAAAAAAGGCAAAAAATAAAAAGCATAGCCGCCAAACCCATGATCATGGCGATCTGCTCTCCTACTTCTGTTGTCTTAAATACCGGCTCCAAGAGCAAAGCTCCGAGAAACGATATCACAATATCTTTATACATACCTTTGCCTCCTCGTCCCCTATAGTTACCTGCATTCGTGTCACTTTCAGTATCTTAATCAGTGTCTCTACTGTGATAGCTGTCTCACCTTTCTCCCAGCGACTGACCGTGTCGCGTGAATATCCGATCTGCTCAGCAAGCATTTCCTGTGTCAGATCCCGTACTTCTCTTGCATCCCTGATAAATTCTCCGAGTTTTTCTCTGCTCATATACCCACCTCCACTATCTGGCATCTCATATCATTAATTTCGCAGATTTTTCTCTCATACATGTCCTGCAAAGTCTCAAAATATAATAACAGTGTCTTTTCCTGCATCTTGTTTACCGTAATAAACTGCACTCCATCAAATTCGTAATACTTTGCTTCCGGGATCATCTTTTTGACACGCTCATACGTCTGCTCAGCAAGCGGACGATTACAGGCTGTCCAGTATGTTCCCATATTTTTATTCCACATAATCTCTTCCACGAAATGCTCTGGATCTGTATACGTGCTCATTTTCTTTTTCCTTTCCGATCACGCTCTCTGCGTGGTCCCGGTGCTGATCTACCCGGGTACCACCAGAAAGAGGGCAACATACCATCATAGCAGTGGATGATATGCCGTCATATGGTGATGCAGCAAGATGCACCACGCACAAAGCGTGATCTATAATATGATGCTTGTCCCCATGCCCTCTACGTGGTGCCCAGGTTGGGAAGCCTGGACACACACGCTTTAATTGTGTAAAAGGGGAGTGTGGTGTACATACACCACGTACAGGGCACGGCACGAAACCTTTAGTCAAATTTCATTTGCATCAACTTTGCCAACATTTCTTCCGGCAGATCTCCGCCGGCCAGTTCTCCCACAGGGGCATCCAAGATCTCCGCCAGATCCCACAGGTCTCTTAACTGCATAGATCCTGGATCCTTTATGCGGTTCTGAATCGTCCTTGCCTGCACATTCTGCTTGACCGCGATCTTATCGTCCGTTATCCGGCGCAGTGACATGTAGCGTCTGATGCCTGCCTGCGCCCTGGCTTCATATTTCATTCTCACAGATTCTGTTTTCAAGAAATTGGATTTCGGCATCCTTTTCACTTCCTCTCCAGTTCGCATATTGCCCACCGCAGCGCCGCCTTGGTGCCCTCGTCAATGTCGTCCCGCTCCAAAAGAGCATATAATCTGTCGATTCTCTCCATCCTGCTGACTCCTTCCCTTATTAGTGATGAGATGATAGTTGCATACTCCAATATTTTCTTTTATACTTTCTTTACAGGCTGTTGCAGCAGCCAAGTAAAAATAAAGGAGCTTGCTTATGCTTACAAATGATTCCAAAAAGGTGCTTTTTACCTTATATTCAGAGTATAAAGCTCGCCGATCTGTCGGTTCTTCTAAGTCTGATGCCGTTTGCTTCCGTAGTGCCGAATCTATTCGAATTGATTTCTTCCCTGACTGGATCCTGGAGGACGTGGAAGATGCTCTTCGTGAACTCGGTTCCGAAGGTTATCTGAATAATCTTTATGCAGACAACACCATATCCTTTTGCGTTCTCACCAATGAGGCTATTGCATCTATTGAGCAGCTTCCCGTCGATACTCTTAAGAGTCTTCTGTCCTTTGTCTCAAACTTTCTTCCTTAATTACTTCCCAGTCATCTGCCATTAGGTCATCTGCCGTAGGGTTCCACCAACTTCTACCCTCTCTCTGCCGCATTCCTCTTTTTAATATCACACCAATGCATGCTTTATATGAATTAGTTGGCTTAATTGCAATCCGGTCATCCCAGCTGTCTTCTCTTCTCCGGATCAATCCGCCTGTTTCCATTGATTCTCTTACTGCTTCATCTATTCTCACTTCTGCTGCCTCCTCTCTGCTCTTATGTTGCACTATGCAACCGTTTAGGCAAAAAAATATTCCGCAAACTCTCCTGCATCAATTTTTAGTACTTTTGTTAAATTTTCTGCTTCTTCCAAGTCCATAGGTCTAATGTTATTTATTTTTTGGTTTGCAGTTGGAGTCGCAATGTGAAGAGCTTCTGCTACATCTTTCTGCGTAAGTCCAAGTTCGCACATTCGTGTTTTAATTTTACGTGTGTTAATCACTGTTGCATCCTCCTTTCATTTTGGATTGTAGCACTGTGCAACTTTCGTGTCAATAGCATTATGCAACTTTTTTTATTTATTTTTTTAATCGCTATTGCACAGTGCATATTTTTGTACTATAATATTGTCATCGCAAGGAGGTACATCAAGTGGATGTTATTAAAATTGGAGAACGAATAAAGATTGCGCGTGGAAACGAGTATACTCTCGATGATATAGCTGCAAAGGTAGGTGTCGCTAAATCTACTATTCAGCGTTACGAAAATGGTATGATTACAAATCCAAAACTTCCTGTCCTACAGTCTATAGCAAATGCGCTGGGTGTTAATCCTGCATGGCTAGTCTGCAAATCAGACGAAATGTATATTTGTAGTGATACTATAGAAACCGCGAAGGTTCGTAAGCATGTATCCAAGCGTTTGGATAAGATTTTAAATTCTAAAAATATGAGTGTAACAGATCTCGCTCGTGAATCTGGTGTAAGTAAATCCTTGCTTTCCCAGTATTTACGTGGTGAGCACATTCCTTCTGAAGATAGTGCTATCAAGATGGCTGATGTCCTTGGTGTCAATCATTTGTGGCTGATGGGATTTAAGGCTCCGATGGCTAAAGAATCTGAGCCGGATGCAGACCTCGCTCAGGTCATAGATTTGTACAAGAGATTAAATCAAGCTGGAAAAGATAAGATTTTGGAAAGAATGCAGACGTTGCTTGATTGTGGATACGATCAGCAGCCCGACGCCTACGTAGAGCACGCAGCCGCTATCGAAGCTGTCCGCCGTGCTGAAGCCGAACGGATCCGAAGAGAAAGTAAATCTATTGGATAACACCCATCCCGGCAGGTGTCATGTGCTAAATTAACAGTATCATCCTGGTTGTCCCTTTAAAATCAGTGTTGATATATAATATATGGTTGTTTGGTACGTATATGGCATATATAGTCGGGTCTGGTAGTGATATGTACATTCGGATCATAGACGCGCCCCCTCTGCTCCCTGCCGGGGGAGGGTGCGGCAATATTTTATCAGATAATAAACCACTATTATTGTGGTAATTTATGGAGGTTTGTATGAAATATAAAATTTCCTTTTTATTATTTACCTGCGCTATATGTTTTGCTTCTTGTTCATCTGATTCTTCTGAATCATTTTGGAGTACGTCTTCACAGCAAATGAATATAACATCTGTGGAAACGGAAGTACCTTCCGCCTCTTCTGATGATAACTCAGATGTCCCTGATACTGTTCCTGATCATGAAATATACAACTATTTGGATGCTTTATTCCAGTCTTCGGATAACCCATCCAATTGGAGTGATGATCAAATTGGATTAAGTGGCATCTCCAATATTGACTCTGATGAATATAAGGCTGTTGTATCTGAGTGGAACGAAAAAGTAGCTGAGTATGAAGAGTCATGTATGCAGCAATGTGCCGAAGAATTTAATATAAGCATTGACGAAGTAGAAGCTGCATATTACAGAGAATTATCCAAGTAAAAAAATCAGCCCCAGTGCGCTAACACCGGAGCTGATCCGATCTTACCGGGAATACCGATAAAATCCACCTTGAACAAGTGCATTTTATCATTTTCCCGGACGGATTGCAATGCAAACATATGTCCGGGCATTTTTATGTCCAAAAGGGAGGATGATATTATGGCAAAAGCTTTTAAGTTACCCAGCGGATCCTGGTGCATCAAACCATATAGCCATTCCGAGCCGTTGTATAATGCAGATGGCTCCCCGGTGCTGCAGGATGGAAAGCCAAAGCTAAAACGTATCTATAAAACTTTTACCGGGGCAACCAAAAAGGATGTGGAGCTGGCCGCTGCACAATTCACATTACAGAAAGAGGAAGAACTGGTCAGTAAGCCAAAAGAGAAAACCGACTATACCTTTCTTCCCCTCACAGAACTGATTGACAGATATATCGATTCCAGGACTGCACTTAACAGATCTCCTACTACCATACAGGACTATCGCTGTATCCAGCGTAATGGCTTTCAGGACCTCATGCAGATACCTATTAAGGATATGGATCAGGAGCTCCTACAGGAATCCGTAAACATGGAATCGCAGCGCCCGTGCCGAAAAAAAAAGGCAACGCTCTCTCCCAAGCGCCTTCAAAATGAATGGAGCCTGATTGCATCCGTCATTCGCAAATATACAAGTACCTTGGATGACGCTCTCAGAAACATTGAACTCCCCGATGTGCCCGATCGTGTGCCGGATCTGATACCAGCTGAAGTGTTACTGCCCGCCATCAAGGATACAGAGCTCGAACTGCCTGTCCTGCTGGCCGCCTGGCTCAGTTTCTCCATGTCCGAGATCCGCGGTCTGACAAAATCTAAATCAATCTCCGGAGATCACATCCGCATTGCAGAGGTTGTGGTCGTAGTCGGTGGTCAGGACTACCGTAAGGATACCGCTAAAAATAAATACCGTAACCGTACACACAGGATTCCACCTTACATAAAACAGCTGATAGATAAAGTACCTGGAGACAGGCTTGTACCTCTCACCGAGGCGCAGTTATATCACCGCTGGATCAAATTTCTGGATGATCATAATTTTCACCACATGACATTTCATGATCTCCGACATCTTAACGCATCTGTCATGGCTGCCCTTCGTGTGCCAGATAAGTATGCGCAGGAACGCGGCGGCTGGAAATCAGACAAAATTATGAAAAAAGTATACACTCAGACCTTCTCAGAGGTACGTGTTGCTGTGGATGATAAGATTGATGGGTACTTTGACAACATTGCGAATCCGGTCATGGAAAATATGCCGTGGGACAAATACAGAGCATGGCTCATCCTATTCAGCCGAGAAGACAATAAAAAGAGTCAGAAAGACTTTGTTAAGTTTATAGAGGATCATCATATCCCTACATAATAGTTTCATGTTGCATTCATGTTGCATCGTGTTGTAAATCGTATGTTTTTTCAGTATTTTTGTTACGTATGATGAAAATAAAATGTTTTGAAAAACCTAGTATTTATCAGCATTTCCCGTATTTACGGCATTTCAAGAAAAATACTCTAACGGGTTCGATCCCCGTCTCGCGCTCTTTAAAACCCTTGATTTTTCAAGGGTTTTT